>JAABUL010000526.1_pt1 | contig 81183 bp, 109 predicted proteins | sample 5559151 | NCBI WGS metagenome assembly JAABUL01 (sample SAMN10711876, study PRJNA513368) | rock metagenome | isolation source: Antarctica rocks | place: Antarctica: Victoria Land, Pudding Butte sud
AGCACACTGCTGCGGGGTGTGACGAAGCGATGGTGGAGTGGCAGAATGCCGCCGCTTGCAGCCGTCTCCATCTACGGCCCGATGGATACGGTGTCTACCGACGCGGGACCCGCTACCAGGGTTTCTTCGTGGAGTACGACCGCGGTACGATGAACGCGCGCGATTACTTCAAGAAGTTCGGCGCCTACTACCACTACGGTATGACCGGTCGCTTCCAGCGGGACTACAACAGCTACCCCATCGTCCTGGTCGTGACCTCGGACAACGCGGCTGAGGAACGCATCGCCCGAGTGGCTCGTGCCGCCGCGGTTGGACAACAGGGGAAGCTTCCGCTGCTGCTGACGTGCCAGTGGCGCATCGATGACGCAAGAAATACCGACGCCTTACTTGGGCGTATTTGGCGAGAACCGGACACTGAGTTCGATAGGCGACGTTACTGGTTACCCGACACGTGTACGCCGCATTCACAGTGCATAGCAGCGCGTCTCGCGAAGAATCCTGAGTACTCGCAGTTGTATGGGAGGAATTGGTGATGGAGACTCTTCTAACCGTCGAACAGGTAGCGGACCGCCTGGCCGTTGGACGGACCACCGTTTATGAATTGATCGCCAGGCAGCAAATCAGAACTATAAAAATTGGCCGTGCTCGACGCGTCCCCGAATCGGTGGTGGAACAGTGGATCGCCCAGCAGCTCCGAGACCAGGAGCCTGAAACGCGACCAACCGTTGGAACCCCCAGGTTTCGATAGTCATTCGACAGGGTCGATCTCACGCCCCCATGCGCCGACTCACTTCGCGTCGGCCAGATAATGGAATCGCTTATTCCAGGCAGAGAGCCAGAATTGATTGCTAGGAAATATGCTTCCGTGATACACAAGGATGTGCAGAGAACATCTATCTTCTTAGGAGATGAGGATCGCGCGGCAATTCGCGCGATTCAAAAGCGCTTTGGTGTCTCAACTGATAGTGATGCGATCAGGCTAGCGCTTAGAGTGCTCGCCGAAGCGAAGGAGATTGGGCTCGGTCCCTTGCCTGGCGGTCGGGCCTTAGGTATGCAACAGGGGGAGGCACGGGTCGACACGGAAGTACAGGATGAATGAAGGCCGGGGTACTCAACGAGGGAACTCGAGCTCAAACGTTCGAGATAGCGCGGACTGCGGCAAGAGAGGGTTGGCAAAAATGGAGCGACAGCGAAAGGGCAGGCGAGGCAACAACGAAGGATACATTGGGAAATTACCTGATGGCAGCTATCGCGGATACATGACTCTCGATAACGGAAAGCGGAAGTGGTTCCGCGGCAAGCGTGAGCGGGATGCGCGCGAAAAGATTCGGTCAGCGCAGTGGCTCGAGGTGCACGGCCGGCTACCAATTGGCCCAGATCAGAAGTTCGCCGACTTCATTCGGAACTGGCTGGATACCACGGCTCGTGCCACGGTTCGCTCAACGACGCTAGAGAACTACCAACGTTGCATTGGCCGCACACTCCCACATATCGGGCACGTGAAGCTTCGATCGCTGACAGCGCAGCACTTCCGCACACTGTACGCCGGCATGCGGGATGCCGGGCTAGCAGACACGACTATCCAGACCACCCACGTCATCATCAAACAGGCGCTCCAGCAGGCAGAGGACGATGACCTGATTCCCAAGAATCCTGCAAGGGCGGTCAAGGTCAAGGTGGAACACAAGGAAGTGGACGCGCTCACTGCGGAAGAAGTGAAGGAATTTCTTGCGGCCAATGCCTCGCACCGGCTCTATCCCCTATGGGTCTTCTACTTCCTCACTGGGGTACGCCGTGGCGAGGCACTCGGGCTCACCTGGGATGACCTCGCCCTCGATACCCGTATGTTCCATATTCGGCGCTCACTCCATAAGATAACTGGAGGAGAGCCACAGTACGGACCGCCGAAGACAGCGAAGAGCGGTGAGCGCCTGCCTTTGCATTCTGACGCCTGCACCTGGCTGAAATTGCATCGCCTCCGTCAAGAGGAGGAACGCCGGAGTGCATCAAACTGGCAGGAGGGTAATCTCGTGTTCTGCAGCAAGAGCGGCAGGGCGCTTGATCCACCTGGCGTGTGGCTGCGCTTCCAAGAGGCGCTTAAACGTGCCGGGCTGCGACCAGTGAAGCTCCACAGCACGCGCCACAGTTTCGCGTCGATTCTGTACAACCAGAGTGGCGACCTCAAGCTCGTCCAAACTTTCCTGCGGCACAGTAACCTGCAAACAACGGGCAACATCTATACACACGTCCGCCCTGATACGCTGACGAGCGCTCTGAAATTGCTCGACGGACTCACTACTACACCTTAAACTGTTGCCAAAAAGGTTGCCACAAGGACTGCCTCTGCTCTATTCGGAGTAGAGGCAGTCCTTAGTTTTGGCTTGTTGACGGGAAAAGAGCATTTCTAGGCAGTCACGAACCAGTCAACAACAATGATATCAACCCCATGATGGGCTACTGCGAACCGATCATCGCACCCCAGCTCAATGCCCTGGGCGCCGGCCCGGCGTCCACCACCATGTGGATCGCTATCGCGGATCCCCGTGTCATCGACACGGTCGAAGTCGGCTTCGTGGGCGGCCAGGTCAACCCCATCCTGCTCATCCAGGACATGCCCCTCTACGGCCTCAACTTCACCCAGGACACCATCTCCTACAAAGTCCGTCACGAGTACGGCGGAGCCGTCCTGGACTACCGAGGCTTCTACTTGGGCAACAACTAGCGTGTCCCCTGCGTTCTGCGTCGTAGCGGGATGCGTGCCCCCCACGCCCCGCCCGGGCCGAGAAATGCTTCTCGGCCCGGGCACCCTCCTCACTCCACCATAAAAGGAGACTGAATGGCTGTAGAAACTGAAGTCACCCAGAAACTCGTCACCGAGGACGGCATCAACGGACTTCCAGTCCGTCTCGTCAACCCCGGCGGAGGCGTCACCGGCAACGCAATCCAGGCCGGCTCGCAGCAAACGCTCCTCACCTCGCTCTACTCGGGTGCCACCGCGATCGGCAACGGCAATCAGCAAGCAATCAACGGCTTCAACGGCAACTGCCAGGTAGTGATCATCAACACCGGCACCGGCACCGCCACCATCCAGTTCGAAGGCTCCATCGACTACACCAATTGGTTCACCATCGGCTACGTCCGCATCGATGGCCAGGCAAACCTAGCCCGTACCGTGGCCGCCGTCGCCATCGGCGCCGCCGGCAGCGGATCCGATAAGCAGGTCTTCACCCTCCAGGATCTCTACGTCTACGTGCGTGCCCGCGTCGCCACCGTTACCGGCACCGTGTCCCTCTCGGCCTCGCTCTACGCCACACCGAGCTAACCCATGCCCCAGCTCTACATCCCAGCCTCATATCCGAATCTCTTCCGGCCAGACGGCTGGGATGCTGCTTGGCGTGCCGCCAAGAACGCCGCAGGCGCTTCGCCCCTGCTCGTTCAGGTCTTCGGCGATTCCATCGCCGCCGGCACCAACCTCAGCTACGCTTCGGACTCCTTCGTCGAGAAGCTACAGGGCCTCATCTCCGCCTCCTACGGACGCTTCGCCGACTACTCCAACAACTCCCAGAACTTCCTCGTCGGCCATCCCTGGTCCGGTCCCCTAAACGCTGCCACCTTCACCAGCAACGTCAACTTCGGCTGGCACACCACCAACTACAGCCCGACGCTGACCGCGGTCAGCTACCAGCGATACACCACGCCCTACGCCTGCACAGCCTTCGATGTGCACTACCTCGATGCCTTCGGCGGACGCTGGTCATACTCCGTGGATGGGGCTGCGCCCATCCAGATCATCAACACCGCCGCCGCCTCACCCGATGTTGCCAACTCCCAGGTGAAACGACTGCGCTTCACCGGACTGCCGTCGGCCGTCCACACCTTCGACTGGGGCTGGCAGACCAACACCGCCACCGCCTACGTCCATGGCGCCACCGCCTACACCGGATCCCCAGGGGGATTAGCTCTGGCCCGCTTCGCAGTCGCCGGCGATGCCATGCAATACCTCGCATCAACCCAGGGACCGGCCGATCGCCTCTCTCTCTACACCAACAAAAGTCCCCAAAACGACGCTACCGCGTCGGGCGTCGGCGCCTACGGCTTCCCCATGGGGCCGCATCTCCTCATCTGCCAGATGATCGTCAACGACACCAACATAGACGGCACCGGCAATCCCGTGAACAACCTGAACGGCTTCACCCAGCAGTACTACCGTCTGCTGCACGCCGTGCGGCGTGCTCGCCCCGGCTGTTCCGTCCTGTTCGTCATCCCCTGCTACCCGCTGGCCACCACCGACGACTGCAACTCAGGCTTCGCCAACCAGCTCCTCTTTGCCAACTACGTCCAGGCTGTCTACACGCTGGCACGATCCTTCAACGCAGCCATCTGCAACGTCAACTCGCGCTGGGGTTCCACCCCAGTCGCCCAGGGATACATGATCGCCAACAACCTCCACCCCACCATCGCCGGCCAGGCGGATATGGCCGCCTTCATCCAGCAAGCGCTGCTCTAGGAGGGCACACGCCCATGCGTGAACCAGACCTCGAACTGGATCGCGACAGCATGGAGCTGCTACGCAACAACACCCGCGCCGAGCTCGTCACCGAGTTCCACAAGCAGAAGATGCTTTCCCGTGCGGCCCGCAAAGCGGGCCACCCGGCCCGAGCCGGCACCCATTCACTCCAAGCCGATCTCTACTACAAAATGATCGTCGCGCTCGAAGTGCCCACCAACGAGGATCCCTACGCCGGCAGCGATCACCTCAAGGAGGCAACGCCATGACCACCAACATCATTTTTCTGGTCATCCTGCTCAGCGTCTCCCTCGCCGCCGGCCTAATCGCCGGCAAAATCATGGACAAAAGCTATGAAGACGACGACGTCGTCGTCGACGACAACCTGTGCATCTATCTCAAGAGAAACGAGTAAGCCATGCCCATCATCGGAACCGACTCCCAGCTCGCCCTGGATGGCTTCGGCTACTTCATCGAGCCGCACTCCTACCAGGTCATCCGACCACGCGTCCGCCGCACCGATCTCCTCGGCCAGTCCGCCAACCCAGTCGCCCCAGGCGCCGGCTCAGGAGAACGCTACGTCGACCGCGGTCCCGCCAAGCGTGAGTGGAAGTTCATCATCGTGGCCTTCGACACCCTGTGGGCCATGAACTCTGTTCCTCTGCCCGCTGGGTCAGAATGGCGCCCAGTCCGGGCAACGGACGCAACGCCACGACCTCCTGGTTGTCAATCAGCAGTTCGCGGAACACTCGCCGCACCAACCGATTCCGCGTCGCCTCGTCCTCAGCACGTTCGTACACCACCGCCAGGTTGGTGAGCATCTGGGCCAGCTCTCGCGCCTGGGAGCCGCCGGCGTGCGTGCGGAGTGCCTGCAACCGACCCTGGAGGTGGCGGACCTGGTTGCGGTACTGCAGCTCCGACATCTGGCCGTACTCAACGTAGACCGCCTCCAGCCGCTTCAGCTGCGCGGCGATCCGCGTCTGTTCGTCGCTGGTGTCGTGGGACTGATGCTCCGCGGCGGCGGCGTAGCGTTCGGCTAGTGCCTCGGTCAGGGAGTACGCGGCGAGCGCGTCGACCACCTGCTGCTCAATCCGGGCGCTGAACACCGAGACCTGCCGGCATTCGCCACCGTAGAGGCGGGTCGAGCAATGCAGACGCACCTGGCCGCGCTGCGTCTGGGTATGGAACCGGCCGCCACATTTTCCGCAGGTGCCGAGACCGGAGAGGATATGAACGGTGCCACGGCTAATCACGGCGGGGCCACGTCGGTTCTCATGGCCGGCTACCTGCGCCCGGTTGAACGTCTCCTGGTCAATCAGTGCCGCGTGGAGCCCGGGCAGCCACTGCGTCGCTCCCTGGCTGCTGTTGTTCCGCCCCACTCCGATCTGGCCGACGTAAAAGCGATTGTGCAGAATGCTGTGCAGCAGTCCCGGCCCCATGTCATGAACGCTGTGCTGGTGAAGCGTCGCCATGGTCTGCCGACGGGGTGTGCCGGCTGCGGTGAGCGCGAACACCTCGAGCACCACATCCGCACGCGAGAGGGCGCCATACGCCGGCGTGTCGTCGAACACCGGCGCCAGTCTCGATTTGTCGTCTCCCTCTTGCCGCCGATAGCCGTAGGGCAGCCGACCGGCCCACAGCCCCGCCTCTATCCGCTCCGTCTTCCCCTTCCGCGTCTCGACCGCCAGATTGCGGCTGAAAAATTGCGCCGATTGCGCCAGAATCCCGGCCACCAGCTCGCCGGTTGGTGTCGTGGGGTCGATGCCCTCCTTCACGAAAATCACGCGGTTGTTGAGCCGGTGCAGCACGTCGTGGAACACGCGAGCATTGCGGGCCAGGCGGTCCAACTTGTCCACGATGATGGCGTCGGCGCCGCCGGCGAGTACCATATCGATCGCGCGACGCAACTCCGGGCGTTTGGTGAGCGTGTCGCTGTAGGCGCTGCGACCCTCGTCCGCGCAGATGTCGATCAACTCGTGCCCCTGGTACTCGCAGTGGTGGCGGATTGCACGCCGCTGCCCATCCAGAGAGTAGTTGTCGATCTGCTGCTCGCTGCTCACTCGTACATAGCCCACCACCCGTGTCATGCATCCCCCCTCGTTCGTTTCGGCGCCTTGTCGCGCTGCATAATCTCGCGAACCAGCAGCGTCAGCTCCCACATCTCGCGATCTGCCTGCGGGTTGCCGGTGATCGCCGGTGGCTGCATTGTAGTGGTGGTGCGCTGCTCAAGCTGTGCCATGATCCTCGCCTCGCCGATCTACGTGCAGTTGCAGCAGCACCATTTCCAGCCGTCGCAGCCGATCCGTAACCCGCAACTCTCGTTCCCGCCTGGCGACCACTTCGGATGCATGGCGGTTCGCCCTGGACAGCGTTTGATACCGCTCGTCCTCTATCAGCCGGGCCACTAGCCATGCCAGCCGTTGCTTCTCGTTTGCCCCCTCCAGGCCACCCAGAATGTAGCGACCCTCGATTTTCTCCTGTTCCTCTCGTCGCTCGACTATCCCCTGCTGGAAGAGATAAATCTGCATCTCGTTCGCTCCCGCCTGCGCAATGTGGGACCGGATGGACTGCTCGAGCTCGTCGGTGGTCGTCATGGCTGCACCAGCCTGGGCTGGGACTGTTCGCCGATCTCCTCGGCCAATTTCACCTGCTCGACAATCTGCTCGCACACCAACTCCTGCACTCGCTGCTTGACCCTTGCAGGCCAGGCAGCTGGGTACACGACGCCAATGGTAATCGCGACCTCATCAAATGCCGCATTAACGATCTTAGAAACGGTTTTGCAGGTCTCTTTCGCGCTTGCAGTGGCCATACTTCCCCTCACTCACTCAGCCGCGAGACGGCGGCGTGTTGTCTATCTGCTCGGTATGGCTCCGAGAATCCCACCAATTGGCAGTTCCCATCGTCGAATATGCGCGGCGTTAGCCGGGGCATCATGGTGTCCATGTCGTCAAAATCGAGGTTCGTGGTCACCACGGTCGGCAGGCGATGCTCCAGGCGATGCTGGCAGATGGTGAACCGCTGCTCCTCAACCCATGCCGATGATTTTGCTTTGCCGAAATCGTCCAGGATCAACAGCGGCGAATGGAGTAGCTCGGACAGCTGGCGGGTAAACGTCTGCTCACTGCCGGCGTCAAACGTCGAACGCAACTCGATCATCAGCACTGGCTCAACCCGGTAGAGTACGGGCTTTCGCGCTCCCAACCAGTAGTTGCCGAGCATTTTTGCCATCGACGTTTTCCCCGAGTGATAGACGCCGTACAGCCACATCCAGCCCCTCGGGCAGCCCCCAAACGTCTGCACCGCATCATACTGCGACGCTTGCGCCGCAGTCGGCCTGAACGACCCAAATGTCACATCGCCAAAATCTTCTAGGCCGCTCCCGCCGATCAGGTTCGCGTGCTGCCTCTGCTCGACTGCCATACCCATCGGGCATCGGGTGCAGGTTACCAGCTCCGGCGTGGGATCCTCGCCAGGGATCCAGCTTTGGGCGTAGACCAGGCCCGAGCCATGGCAGTGCGAGCAGGGAGTGGGCCGGTCGTCAGGGATAGCCGGGAGGCCGCCCGCCACACGCTCCGCCATCCTCGATTCGGCCGCCTCGAACCGCGCTCGAACCGCAGCCGGCAGATTTGATTTGAACGACTCCAGCCCCCCGGAAATGTGCCGGAATCCGGTCACGATGCCACCGCCGCGTCCATCTCCTCAGCGAGCCGGTCCAGCTCGTCACGATCTCGCCAGTACCGATCGCGTTGCTCCGAAGCCTTTGCCGTCGCCTCGCTATCACCTTGCTCCTCGGCGGCGACACGCCGCTCCTCCGCCCGGTTGCCTTGAGTGTGGGCATTATCTCCCAGCACCCGGGCGTATTTGGGCGCCGTGACCTGCCATCGATTGGGAATGATGCAGGGCTTCGGGACAATGGCGAGCGTCGGATGACCTCGCGCTGTATGCCGTTGCTCCAACGGAAACTTCGCTTGTCTCACCCAGCGATCAAACGTTGCCGCCGTCGCCGCCGTCAGTTGCCGATCCTGCCGGTGCTGCACGCATTTCCGAGCCTCGGCCACCAAATCCACGGCGGGATAGGCAGCCAGGAGCGCCAGCAGCGTCTGCTCTGTGACCGGAGGATTGCCCGACGGGAAGAGCGGTACCAGCGCGTCGAACGCTGCCCGGTCTTCGGTTGACAGAGTGACTTGAACTGTTTGTAACGTCGCCGCCGTCGTTGGTTTCTCGACGGGAGGTGGTTGAGGAGACTCCTCGCGTGCGCGCGCGACGTCGGCGTCGTTGACAGATGGTGAGGTGATTTCTTTAGAGACGGTATGGTTTCGGTACGGTTTCGGTACGGTTTCGGTTACGACGGACTCTGCGCGTTGTCCGTTGGACGTCCCCTGGACACTGCCTGATGTCTCACTGAGGTCCGGCAGACATTCCTTATATACGCCATTGTCACTTGGAGAGCTGCTGGCCTGACTCCGGTAGTCTCGTTTGCGTTCGGCGTCTGTCCGCCGACGCTCAATGAGTTTGCCGGCGTAATCGTACCAGTCATGCAGGCAGAGTGAGCCGTCCTCCGAGCGGTCTATGAATCCAGCGCTCACGATCGCGTCGGTGAACAACTGAGGATCACCGTCCCATTCCGCAGCTGCGGCCAGGTCGAACGCATCGTATCGGGATAGATCGCCCTGCTGGGCGTGATCGAGCCCGAAGTACCACAGCGCGTGGAGGTGGCCAACGGCGTGGACGCGCTGTATTCCGAGCAGGCGCGCCATTCGGCTCGTTTTTGGATGGTGCAGCAACGTCTGATTTGATTCAATCCACGCCATGGCTACGCACTCCCCCGAGCGCGGTTGCCGCGCATCTCGTTGTAGGCGCGAGACAAATCCGTGATTGTGTCGCTCGCCTCGGTGGTCGTTCGGTCGCAGTTCATGTCGATGTCCCGGCCGAGGAGCCTCGCGAGTTTTTCTATGGTTGCGAGCTGGTTGGCCGTCGCCGGTTTTTCGGTGGCCCCTGGGCCAGTCCGGGCCACGCCGTCCGCGACGTCGTCTGAGTCCTCGTCGTCAAGCGAGAACGTCATGGATTCCTGCGATTGCATCACCACGCCGTCTGTCCCGTTGCTGGAGGCAAACAGTGCCCCGTTTGCCTCCTCGATGATCTCCCCGGTCTCCGTGTCGACCGATCGCTGTGCTGGTAGGGTGGCGTCTGACGCAGGTAGCGCGTCGTAGTCGATCACGATGTCACCGGAGGGCGAAACCGTAACCGGCACGCCCATTTCCTCGGGCAGGTAGAGGCCGGCGATGGTGTCGGCAAAATAAACTCGCGCCCCCTCGGCCACAGCACGCCAGTAGAGCATCGCTCGCGGGTACTGGCTCCACGGTCCCGTTTTGTTGGCGAGTCCGGCTTTTTGCGCGTCCGCCATGGTCCACTGAAACCGGCATGGCTCCTGGCCGTCCCGTCGCATCTCCACGATTGCATGCTCGTTCGTGCGTTCAATCGGACGAATAGCGCCGGCGCCGTGCGCCGCCTGGATGATCGCCGTGAGTCCCTGGCTCTGCACCACGGGCTTCCCGTTGACGAGTCCAATTTGCTCTAGGGAGTACATGGGGGATAGACCCAGTTCGTATCCCTTCATCACGACCGCCGCGATTTGATAGCGGTTTGTGATGCCCTTGGGCAGGATCCCGGTGCCTTTTCCGGCGGCCTCCAGGACCATGGACTGCTCCGAGATCATGCGCCAGGTCGCAAGCGTCATCTGTCGCGTTGCCCGTGACGGCGCCGCGAGCGGCGGCGAGACGTTGGTCAACTCCAGGGACGGCCTTTCTGCGAGTGCGGTTTGTTCAGCCATTGCTGCTCCTCCGGGATAACGCCGCCTGTGCGGCCAGACGATCGCGAGGGGTGGCGGCCTGGAGCTGCGCTTCGAGCTGTGCGATTCGATCATCCTGCGCGAGTTCGATGCACTCCATGGCGCGAACGCATTCCTCGGCGATCCTAATGCGGGTGAGCATGGCGCGGAGAACGACCATCAGATCCGCTAGGGCGATGGAGTCCTGGTCAGCGAGGTGGGCGAGAGCCATATCGATCTCCGGAATTGTGTAGGGAGGCGTGGGGAGCGGCTGCGGGGAATCGGCGGTAACGACGTGCAGCACGGCGGGGCTCATGACGCCACCACCTGAAGCGCCAGATAGAGGATGAATCCCCAGAATGCCGCCAGTGCCAGGACCACCGTGATCCATAGCGAAACGACAATCCACCGCGTGCGTCCGGGCGCGTCGAGCCGGGTCAGGACGACGTGATGTGTGTGCAGGCGTCCGATAACAGCTTTCATGACGATTGACGACCTCCGTTGATGTAAAATGCGATACGGGCAGCATTTTTGCAGGTGCGACTCGTGGCTTGACTCAGGCCCTGGAGCTGACGCTCTGGGGCCTTCTCTTATTTCAGGCGGTGGAAAGGCGCGCCGTGATTGGAGAACGGCGCGCCTTTCCTGTTACCCGCTCCTAGCGTTTCCCCGGCTCTCGCTCCGGACGGTGCTCGGGTCGATGTTCCGGGCGCTCCGTCGGTCGTTCCGCCGGGCGATGCTCAGGGTGCTCTGGGGACTGTTCCGGCCGCCGCTCTGGCGTGTGCTCGGGGCGTCCAGCGGGCTGCCGTGTGCCGGGAACGTGCGGTGGCGCATGTTCTGGCGCATGCTCGGGCGCATGCTCGGGCGCGTGCTCGGGACTGTGACCGGGCGGGTGCTCATGCACATGCTCCGGCCGGTGGTCCTGTTTCTCGCGGGATTTGTGGTCCGGGTGATACTCCGGGTTCTGGTTCACGCCTTCCATGTCAGTTCCTTTCTCGTGATGAGTGTTGAAAATTCTGTGCCAGGGTGCTACATCCCTCCTCTCAGTTGGTTTCGGTTCGGGGTCGAGCCAGTCCACTAGGACGGCTCTTTGTCTGCATGCATCAGTGCCACGATCTCAGTGCGGTTTGCTGCCTGGCGCGCGTCGTACGCCGCCTGTTCCTCGACTGTCATCAAGCGGAAGAGCTCCGGTTCGCTGTCGATAATCTCCTGGCAGATTTGGCGCGTGGCCTCGGCGTAGGTCAGGGTCATGACGTGATACCCCCTGTCAGATATGCAGCGAGTCGTCCCCGCTGCCATTGGCGTTCAGCGCCCCAGGCAGCGTCCCCGGCAGCGTTCCCGGCAGCGTCCCAGGCAGCGTCCCAGGCAGCGTTCCCGGCAGCGTCCCAGGCAGCGTCCCAGGCAGCGTCCCCGGCAGCGTTCCCGGCAGCGTTCCCGGCAGCGTCCCCGGCAGCGTTCCCGGCAGCGTTCCCGGCAGCGGCCCCGGCAGCGGTCGAGGCAGCGTTCCTGGCAGCGGTCCAGGCAGCGGCCCCGGCAGCGTTCCAGGCAGCGTTCCCGGCAGCGTTCCCGGCAGCGGCCCCGGCAGCGGCCCCGGCAGCGTTCCTGGCAGCGGTCCTGGCAGCGTCCAATTCGGTCCGCGTTGCCTCGCCATTTGCAAATCGACGCGCCGTTTCGATTGCCAGTCGCGGCCGCCGGTCAGCAGGCATAGCAGCCTGCACGACATGCAGCACGCGCTCCGCGCAGTCGCAGGCAAACAGCCGCAGATTGCGCTCATTCCATGTTTCGATGTGCCGGATTGTGCGCGCTCTACGGCAGACGCATTTGTCACCAGCATCGAGCACCTTGCCTGCAGTTTCGACCTCGTACAGGTGCTCGCCGCGCCACGTCAACGCGAGCACCTGATCCCATGTGAGGATATGGTAGCCGTTTGCGCAGGCTATTAGCGCCCCCTCAGCCGGGTTTAGCCACACGCCCGGCTGGTTGCCGTCTGGCAGCGACCATCTCCCGTACCCCATCGGCGTGATACCGTCAGCGCTGAGCAGCTTGTAGTACGCCTCGCTCATAGCCCGGTCTCCACATGGGCATCCACGCTGTGGGTACGTTCGGCGTTCTCCGCGAGTTGGAGCGTGAGGGCATGGATGGCCAGCACGATTGCCTCTGCACCGGCTGCGATCTCATACGTTGACTCACTAGCCGTGCGGCGCGCCCTCTGGAGCAGTTTCGCGACCTCGGGCGATAACTCGCCCATCACGCCACCTCGATCTGGGCGTTGCTCGGGATGTAATATCCCCGAAACGCCCATCTGTGAGAGCACCACGGGTTGCTGCGGCGCTGCGACCCCTCGCAGCTACAGTCCAGGTGGTAGCGATTCTGGCCGCGGCTGATGCAGTGCAGCTCGTGCCGGACATCGGCGCGACTGTGACTCTGGACCTCGTAGACGTAGACCAGTTCGCGGGCCTCGTTGAAGTAGGTGCCCGTGAGCCGGAATAGGTGCTGCGTGCCGTGCGCCGTGTACGCCTCGGTGGCGCGCAGGACGTGGAGACTGGGGGCTGGGGCGGCGTGCGGTGCAGGTGCGAGTATCGCCATGTGGGACTCCTCTTACCAGGGCCTTCGGTACTTGGTTTCTGGCCATTCGATGCGGCGGCGCGTGAAAAACTCCCGCAGTGCGTCCTCTACCAAACGGGTAAGCGTGGACCCCTGCAATTCGAGGTGCGCGACGATTACTCGATCTTGAGAAGGCGTAACGCGGAAGCTTTTGCCGACATCTGGCTTCTCCATCTCGGTCGCTGTTGGGGCGTCCATCGGGCCTCCTATTTCTGATCTCACAGTAATCATACCAGAACTTATAGCAGAAGTCAACGCTCTATGGCAATTTTAATGTCGATTTCTGTGAATAATTATTGGGCTATTACTGCCGTAATTACTGTGGTACGGTAGGGCTACATGGGCCGAGGAGAGTTCAAATGTCGGGGGTTCTGACCATCGAAAACGAGCAGGACACTGCGAACGAAGGGCTTGCAGAACGGGTGCGCGCCCTGCGTGTTAGTCGCGGGTTGTCTCAGGCAGAACTAGCTGAGCTGGTCGGCGTCACACCGAATCAGGTGCATCTGGTTGAGTCAGGGAAAACGAGGAAGCTCCAGCGCCAGACGTTGCGCGCATACGCAGAGCAACTCGGGGCGACTCCCGACTACATCCGCTTTGGTAGCGGACCCGGCCCAAATGCGACAAGGGAGGATTCGCCTCTCTGGACGGAAGGGCAACACCCTCCCATTGACGTGTATCTGCGCCAGACATCGAATCTCGGTGAGGCGGAAATAGTACAGGTCGCGAGAATCGTGCGCCTGTTGGAAGAGGAGCAGAGACGGCTCATTGAGGAAGAGGGGCAGCCATCGGATGAGAATGATTAGTGGACTACGAGCAGATTCGCGAGCAGGCGGTCACGCTCGCGCGGCAGTCAAGCCTGTGTGGTGCGCCGGTTGATATCGCGCAAGCTGCGCAGTACCTCGGAATCGAGATACGGTCATTCCCCATGCTCGCGTCTATTCCTGGGTTTCTGATGCGCGGCCCCCATCATCCTGTCATCGTCGTTAATGCGTCCGACTCGCTGGTGAGGCGACGTTTCACCGTTGGCCATGAGTTGTGGCACTTCTTCCGCGACGAGGGTCACGGGCGTGTAAGCGCGCATCGAGTCGAGTTCACCGATGAAGCGCCGTGGGAAGAGCGCGCGGCGAACATGTTCGCCGCTGAGTTGCTCATGCCAGCAGAACACCTACATGATCATGTCTACGCTGGCGAGACGCTGGGGCGGCTTTGCGACACCTTTATCGTCAGTCGGGCGGCCATGATACGCCGCCTGCGTCAGTTCGATTTGCTGGTGCCTGAAGGGGCTATGTAGAAAACCGGATGGGAGGGATGGAGGCGACGTGAAGCAGCAAACGGTGGTTAAGACCTATACCGGAAGGAAAGCGCCGCAGGTCACGGGGAAGTTTCAGCGGGATTCGCAGAATATGGCGCAGCAAGGATACCGCGTGACGAATCAAAGCGTGATCCCGCAGCGTGCTGGTTGTTTAAAGAAACTCTTTACGGCAGGCTATGGGGCGGGCGAAACAACGCTGACGGCCACCTATGAGTTAACCGAAGCGGAGATGGTGCGAGAGCAGGAACAGCTAAACCGATTCAACGAAGAGAATGTTCGAAAAGCAGCAGATAAGGCTCGATTGAAAGCAGAAAACGACGCGCGAAAACGGGAAGAGAAGATTCTAAAGTTGCAAGAAAAGGACCGGAAACGAGAGCAACAGGCGCGTGATCGGGAGGATCAGTCATGAGAAAAGCAATGGTGCTTTTTGTAACGATCTGCCTGGCTCTGATTGCCGGGTGGGTTCTGCAACCCTCTACTGCCACCGGGGCGCATGCGACCAGGCATCAGAAAATGCCCCATCAAACGATCTATGTGCCGGCCAGGAGTGCCGGCGAGAATGGGCGGTTTTTACAGACGGGATTTGTGCTTAAAAAGGGGCTAAGCGTCACCATCAAGGCCACGGGTACGGCGTACACGACTATTTGCAGTCCCGCCTGTGGAACGGACCCAAACGGTAATGCCAGTATTATCTGCCCAATAATCTGCGCCGGTCCTGGTTTATTTGCCTTCAGCCTCATCGGCAAGGTTGGTCGTGGGCATTTGGTCTTCATCGGAACCGGTCCTCGTACGGTGTCCGGTCGTGGTCGGCTCGCGTTGGCGTACAACGATGGAAACTACACCGACAACAGCGGCGGGTATACGGTGCGGCTAACCTATCGATGCGCGCTCGGCAACGTCGCTTGTGCAACGGTGCGAATCTCCCGACCAGTGGCGGGCAAGGCTTTCACTCCGACGCCAACGAATACGCCCACGAGCACGCCAACGGCAACGCCCACCGCCACGCCAACCAGTACGCCAACAGCGACGGCGACCAGTACGCCGACACCAACCGCTACCTTTACTGCGACACCCACCGTTACGCCGAGTCCCGTGCCGATGCCTACCGCTACATCGACCAGTACGCCATTTGACACGCCGACGCCTGTCGATACGGTAACGATCGCGCCGAATCCGATACCAGTCAACACCCCGGCGCCGGTATACGTGCAGCCCACCTATTGCATCCCAAAAGAGGGCGATGACGATAACGACGATAAAGGTAAGCCGCCAGGAGGAAATGACCATGATGGCTGCCCGTGAGTGAGCGCGCCTTCCTGCTCTCCTGTTGTTGGATTCTGATGGCTGCCCATGAGCGAGAATGAAGCCGAGCGGTAGGCGTGGGCACCATTCCTCCACGGAGCCGTACGGTATCCATTCGCGCCGAACAAGAGGAGAGCTTCTCCGTGAACATCGCGGCTCATCATATTGTCATCTCCGAAGATCGTCTCCGTGTGGCGTTAGCACGGTACAAGGATGCATTCGCGCCGTCCAGCGATGTGGTAGCCCCGTTTACGACGCTGGTGACGTTGCTGCTTACGCTGGCCACGGCGGACTTCAAGGCGGTTGTCTGGTTCAATCTGTTTCTCCTGTTGACGGGCGCCGTTTTTGCATGGCTGCTTGTTGCTCTAACGCGGCACGGTTCCCACCCCAAGCCCGACGTCGAACAGTTACTCAGCGACATAAAAGGCATGTCGCCGGAAAGCGTGACGGGCAACATGCGCCCCATCTCTGACGGTCATAGCCAATCACCCAGTTCACAGAAATTGACATGAGCGAGCACGAGCGCGCCTTCCTGCGCTACTGCATCGAGTATCAGGCACGAATTGACCGGCTGCTGGCGTGGATGCAATGCGACCCACGCATCCATGCCGAGTGGGTTACGGAGTGGCAACGGAGGAGATAGACTGAGGCGCCTGCTCGCAGACGCTCCATCGCGCAGAAACCGCCAGTCGTTGGCCCTTTGGGTCTAGCGGCTGGCGGTTCTGTTTTACGTCGCCGCCGCCCTGTTTCCGCTCTAACACTCGTCACATTTGACACTTGTGACAGTATGGCACGATACTCTGGCAGCACTCCACAGCGAGTGCTGACGCGGGAGGCGCGTCTGTTGGCAACAACGCCAGGAGGTGGCTAGTGGCTCCAGCAGAGAAACAGTACGACCAGGCGGAGGAGTACGGGGAGACGGATGCATCGCTCTACCCGATCACGATGCGGCTGAATCAGGACGAGCAGAACCTCATCACGGAGTCTCGGCTTTGGACTGAACCGAACATGCTGACGCATCTCAGCGCGTTTGTGAAACTCGCGCGGGACTACGGCGAGCCGGGTTTCCTCGGCCGCCTTGTGCGTCAATGGCCGAAAATTATCGCCGGCAAAATCCCCGGCGTGTGCATCGAGAAAAACGCTGAGGGAGTCGTGGCGCTCGCTCAGAACGTTCCGGCGGCTATGAGCCGCACGCCAGCCTAGACTCTCGGGTTTCTTCATTCAGCGCCGGGCAGTTGTTGACGCGCGACCGCCCGGCGCTCCTCTGTATTGGTGGTACGCCATGACTGCCCATCAGCCCGCTCGTGCCTAAATCTGACCGCCCAGAGCGTTCGCCTGACCTCGATGTGCTGCATGAACGCGCGGATAGGGGGTTGGTGACGCATCGCATTGGACACGCTGGCATCCAGGCCGCACTCAATGATCGAGCACGTCAAGGCGAGCTGTCCCCTGGTTCGGGCGAACACCTAGCTGAGCCGTTCGAGGTTCGCTATGCCCGGTCGCATCGAAATGGGCTGCGTCTGGTCGAGGCGGCAAACCTCTGGACCTCTGGCGACTGGTCAGACCGCACAGACCTCGAGCTGAGTGGCGAGCGCGAATCCGCCGCGGTGGTCCATCTGCTGGAGGCGCTGGAGAAGGATCCGTTATTCGCGCCCTTTCGTCAACTCATCATTGACAGTCTGATTTTTCATGAGGTGTGCGCGACGGATGAAGATCGTGATCTGGCCCGCATCTGGTCCCTGCTTCGCATGCATCTCCGCGCCATGGATCGCCACGCCTTCCGGCGCGCGGTCCTGTTTTTCCCGCTGATCGAGGTGGCAAACAGCGGCGTCGCCATTTGGCGCGATGCCAACGGCCATCAGCAGGTAACGCCGTATACGCCGGGTGGCGCCGAACGGGCGAGTTGATGCATCCGCTGTGGTACGTGCTCCTGATCCTCGCCGGCGTGTTGGTCGTCCTGATTGACGTCATGGACCGCGAGTGATGCAGGCATAGACGCCGGTCTTCTATAATCACCACGACAACCGCATGAGCCGGTGTGGCACCGGCGCCGGGCCCGCAGGGTCCGGGTTGACACCCAGATAGTCCCGCTTGCGGGCGGGAATCATCCTATCTGAGCCGCCTGATCTGTTTGGAACGCGGGGGGATGCGAGTCTCCTGCCGCGGCGCTGCGTCGCCGTGGATGCGCCGTCTGGGCAGACAGGCGGTTTGTTGCCTCAATCGAAACGACCAACGAGTCGCCTGAAGATCAGGCGGCTCGTTCTCGTTTCAGGAGGCAGCCCCGTGAACACCTCTCGGTCCTCTCTCGTCCACCATGACGCCGGCGACGAAAACGACGTCAGTCCGCCAATGTCCACCGCCGAACGCTCGTACCACCCGGCCGACGTGGACGAATGCTGCCAACGAGCTGGCCACCGCTACGCTCGCACACTCAGCGGCCACGTCTACTGCCTGTCGTGCGGCGCTACGGGGCACCAGTCATGAGCTACGGGGGAAACCCAGTCATGAGAGGCTGCTGTTTGGTCTGCCGCTCCGAGATCCCCGACTGGCGCCAGTGGAAAGATGGCCCAGTCTGCTCGGTCAAATGCCAGACGGCCTACGAGGCGCAGAGTTGGGCAGAGCGGATCGTGACGATTTATCGCGATCCCCGACGGTTCGAGGTGCTGCGGCTGAGGATCGCATCCGGTTCGCTCCACCCTGATGCTCGCGGTGAGAAGGCATGGGTGGCGAAGATGGATGAAAATCCTCTGCCGGCGTGCTCGCATTTCGCCGACGAGCGAAACTCGGCCGAACTCAAAAAGCGGTGTGACGAGTGCCGTCTGTACATGCTGACATGGCGTGAGCTCGTCTACGAGACGGCGGCGGCGTCATGATCTGCTACCAGGGTTTTCATCTCCCGCTGCCAGAGGTGATTATGCGCTGCCCCATCTGTAAGCGCGGCGCGTTGCGCTGGGACGGCTGCAATGCCTGGCGCTGTACCGGCAAACGATGCTATGAGGGGCGGTCGCTGGCGGCGTTTTTTGACGTGGAGGACATCGAATTTAGGCTGCAATGCGGCTACCGGCTTGATCAGTTCCCGCTCACTGACCACGCGCTGGACCTGTTGCGGCTGGGGGTGATCGCGTTCGACTGGGTGACTCAGGAGCAGGCCCAGCACATGTTCGAGCGCTTCCACAGTGTCGCTCGCCGTGGTGAGGAGCACCAGGACCTGGCGCACCTGGCGTGGCTGATGCGCGAGATACCGGCACGACGGTCGGTGAGCTGATGCTGGTCGAACAACGTTACCGGGTGACGGTCCACAACCAAGAAACGGAAGCGATACGGTGTACCGACGTCGTGGCGTGCAATCGACTCAGTGCGGCGCAGATAGCGGTGATAGTCGCGTTTCGTGAGGTTGGCTGGCGTCATGTGCGGTGTCACCTGGTAACGGATGTTGGGGAGGCGGGGAGATGAGCAGCCCCTCTATCCCCATGCACATGACGATTGGCAAAGCCCCGTTCGAGGGAGCAATGCCCGGCGCCCAGCTTGCCATCATTGGGCCGGAGCTAACTCGTGAGATGCTGCACTATCTCGATCATCGTTGGAATCCCGAGGAACGGCTGGAACAACTCCGAGAGATCGATCCACGTGTGCATTGCGCCTACACGCTGAGCCGTGGTCACCTGAGCGAGGCGCAGATAGCCGAGATTCGCCCGCGCGTATTCCGCGTCCCTCAGCCGCATGGACCCGGATATACCACGGCACAAATCGCGGCCGCCATGCGCGTGTCACCACAGACTGCTCAGCGGTTGGTGCGAGCTGGAGAGAGCTTCCTGGCCCCGGAGGAGTGGCGGCAGGCGCGAGCAGACGACATGCGGCTGGCCTGGCTGCGGGTCCATGCGCCGGACGTGTCCACGGTGCTGGAGTTACGAGAGTACGGCTACCGCCAAGAGCAGATAGCGGAGATGCAGAGATTGACGCTGCTTCAGGTGAAGGGGCTGGCGAAACGTGGCCAGGCCGTCATGGGTGATAGTTATTGGCGTGCGGTACGCCGCCGTCGCCGTCAGGTACACGAGGATAACCGCGAGGAGGTGCCGACGGAGGTGATCGCCGAACGGATGCGCGAGCGAGAGGCAGCAGCCAAACAAGCTGTAGAAACTCGCGATGACGTTTCTGACGCTCTAAGCGGCGTGGTAGTATAGGTGGTTGAGCTATAGGCTCACGAAAGCGCGTCGAATACCGGCGCGCTATTTTCATGTCGCGAAACTAGGCCCGGTTGAGGATTCCTCGCCGGGCCTTCGCTATTTCGTGACGTTGGAGATCTCTATGCGTTCACGTCTACGGCGCGGCGCGCTGACAATTGCGCTGCTCCTGGCGATGCTCATGCCTGGTCGGGCGGATGCTCACGGACGGGTCGGCTACCGCTACAGCTCGTTGCCCCACTGGGCACACTACCAGCCGGCGAAACGGAACCATGCACATCACGTCGTGCGCCAGATTGTTCGTCAGCCTGTGCGCAGAGTAGTTCACCCGGCGCCGACGCGATCGTATGGCTACCAAACGGTGATGCTCGTGACCGGCTATTGCGACTATGGGACGATGGCTGATGGCGTCTACACCTACAGCGGCGCCGCGGCGGGAGGATATGAACTGTCATTTGGGACGAGAGTTGTCGTGCCTGGCTTTGGCGTGGTCACGATTCACGATCGAGAAGGGTATCATCCGTATTCCCACGTCGATCTTTGGATGCCCTCATGCTCGCAGGCTATCGCCTGGGGAAGCCGTTCCCTGACCGTCACGGTCTACCACTAACAAAACTCGTGTGAAATGGCGGTGCCTTTGTAGGCGCTGCTCGTTGGCTATCGGGCAGTACGGGGTAGCTCCCGTCTGGGTATTACTCCCAGCGCCTTTCACTCTGCCCCGGCGGGTTGCCTTCCGGCCTGCCGGGGCGCCTCCTGCGATAGTTCAATGAGCGTTCAATTACCGCCTTATTCCGCGCGGAATATAGGGAATGGGAATCGTCATTTACAGCACTTGGGGTGTGTTTCCGAAAGCTGGGCGGTCATGGACAACCTCGCGATCATTGCCGCCGATCAACTGCCGGCCAATCGAACGCCGGCGGATCGAAACCCCGTTCTGATTTATCTCGCCCGGCTCGCCCCAGGCAGCCGGCGCACACAATCCCAGGCGCTCCGTGTGATCGCGACGATGGCCCACCCTGGCGCCGATCCGCTCACCTTTCCTTGGCAGGCTCTGGACTATCAGCACACCAGCGCTATCCGGTCGCAGCTCGCCGCCCGGTATGCGCCGGCGACGGCCAACAAAATGCTGTCCGCTCTACGCGGCGTTCTGACTGAGTGCCGCCGCCTGCAATTGATGCCTGCAGATCAATGTGAACGCGCTCGCGACGTCGCCGTCGTACGCGGCACTCGACTCCCAAAAGGACGTGCCCTTGGAACCGCAGAACTCACCGCCCTTTTCGCCACCTGCGTCGAGCCGACGCCAGCGAACCTCCGAGACGCCGCGTTGTTGTCCACCTTATACAGTGGAGGACTCCGGCGTGCTGAGGCCGTGGCGCTGGACGTTGCCGACTATAACGTCGGGGAGCAGTCCATCGCCATCCGAGCCGGCAAGGGAAACAAGGGACGAGTCGTGTATCTCTCCGACAGCGCCGCCGTCAAGCTCGGAGCATGGCTCTGGCGTTGCACATCCGGGTCCGCCGTATCCGGTAGCACCGCTCCGGCGCTGTTTGTTCGAATCCGCCGAGGCGGGCACATCACCGCCGACCGGCTGACCGATCAGGCGGTGCGGTACATCCTGCTGCAACGCTGTGAACAGGCGGGCATCGCCGCCGCGGCGCCGCATGACATGAGACGTACGATGATCTCGCACCTGCTCGACGCCGGCATTGACATCAGCACGGTTCAGCAGATCGCCGGCCACAGTAGCGTGACGACCACCCAACGGTACGACCGCCGCGGTGAGGGACGGAAAAAGCGTGCGGCGCAGGCGTTGAACCTGTGAACGGATAGAGCACTATGGCGGAAAATGGCGGAAAATGGCAGGCAAACCGGCGACAGCAGGCGTTAATCGACCGTTTGAGTCGATCACCGTATATCACTGTCTCTGAAGCAGCTCGAGAACTCGGCATTCCAATCGACACAGCCGGAAAATGGCACTGCCTCCCCGAGTTTCGATCCGCGCTAGAGAATCAGCGTCGAACCGAGGGTGACCAAACCCGGCTCGAGCTCGAGGCGCGGATACTGGCCCAGGGACAGGCGGCAATCGCCGCCAAGATTGAGAATCTTGCTGCTAGCAGTGAACACGTGCGACACCTCGAGTCGTCGTACATCCTCGATCGCATCCTGGGCAAACCGACCGAACGCAGTGAGCAGGCGCATACCGTCGACGCGCGGGTGAACATCGTGGCAGAAATTGACGCATTGCTCAACCGGCCCATCGAGGTGCGTCATGTCCCCGACACCAGCGACTCTGGCGAGTCGCCCTGATCTCTTCGCCCAGGTCTTGCTCGGGGTTGAACTTCATCCCGGCCAGGCCGAATGGCTCCAGTGCCGAGCGCGTATCAAGATCGCCTGCTGCGGCCGGAGGTGGGGAAAGAGCTACAGCGAGGCTGCCGACCTCATCTGGTTCGCCGTCACGCATCACGACACTCAGCAGTTCCTGGTGGCGCCGACCCATGACCAGTCGACCATCATTTTTCAGTACGTCGTTCGGATGCTCCACGAGAGTCCGCTCTCGAGCTACATCGAGAAAATCGTCTACTCGCCGTTCCCGGAGATTCGGCTCAAGAACGACAGTATCATTCGGGCGCGATCAACCGGCAACGATGGGACCAACCTCCGCGGGCACGGTGCCGACCGGATCATTCTGGATGAGGCGGCGTTCATCGGTGGCGAGGTGTTCACGACCATCTCGCCGCTCCTGGCCACCAGTCGATTCGGCGAGCTGGTGCTTATCTCCACACCCTTCGGGCGAAACACATTCTGGGAGTACTGGCAACGTGGCCAGGGTGATGACCCCGACGTTCAGAGTTTTCGCTATCCATCGTCCTCGAACCCCTATCTATCGCAGGCATATCTGGAGGGGGAACGGCGAGACCGAACATCTCTGGCCTACGCCGTTGAATACGAGGCGGAGTTCCGTGAGGATCAGAACAACGTTTTCCCGTACACATTGGTCGAGTCCTGTGTGCGCCCCGGATTGGAGAGCGAGCCGGTCTACGGTCATCGCTACGTCATTGGCTACGACCCGGCGAAATGGGCCGACCGATCTGGCGTGGTGGTGCTCGATGTCTCGACCAAACCCTGGCAGGTGGCTCGATGTTTTGACCTGTCTGGTCGCGATTATCTGGTCCAGGCCCCCCAGATCGGCCTCCTCTCGCAGCACTACGGCTATCGACCGGCGGTGCTCCTGGATGCAACAAGTCACGATCAAATGCTGGAGCAACTCCTCGCCGATGGCGTCAACGCCGAGGGTTTCCAGTTCACCAATACCTCCAAACAGGAACTGATCAACGGTTTGGTGATCGCCATGGAACAGGGTGAGGTGGTGATTCCCAACCATCATGACCTCATGACCGAACTGGCCTACTACCGTTACGAACTCACCGCGGCCGGCAACGTCAAACTCGGCGCGGATAGCAAACACCATGACGACCTGGTCACGGCTCTGGCCCTGGCGGTGCACTGTGCCAAACAGCCCCATGGCGGCGGCATGTTGCTCGCTACGCCGTCGTCCGCAGCGTCTGCCCCTGGTGCCTTCAGCACTCGATTGAACAAGCACTCCAAGCGCTCTTTTTAGGACACCATCGTGGGTTTATTCCGCCGACAACCGAATGCGAGCCAGACTGAGGTTGTCTCACTCCGCGAGGAAGTGGCCACGCTCCGTACGCAGGTGACGGAGACCGCGGGCATGCGTATGACGCAGACGCAGTCCTCGGGCGACGTGCGGGAGAGCCGCTCTGCATTGCTCACCGGGCACTATGAGCACGAGCTGGCCACGCTCTACGACGCCTACAAAGCGTGTCCGTGGATATCCGCGCCCATCGACACCATCGCCAAACGGATGACCAGCGGCGGCATCGAGTTCGAGCCGGCGCACAAAGGAGCCGATCCCGCGAACCTGGCTCGGCTCCAGAACCTGTTTCTGTACTGCAATCTGTACGAGGACATTGTCGAAATCACGCAGTTGGCCATCATCGCGATGCTGATCTTTGGCGCAGGCCATTGGGAGGTTGGCTGGGCTGCGGGGATCCCGATATCGCTGTTTTACGCCGATCCGGTGACGATCCAACCAGTCACTGATGAGTTTGGCAACGTCACCGGCTATGCACAACGACTGGGCGGCGGAAAAAAGATCGACCTGGATGCCGACCAGATTGTGCGGTTTGCACTGCGTGGGCCACGCGGCGAAACCCTGTCCCCGATCTACAAAATTATGAACAGCGCTGTACTCTACACGCACATGATGAGTTACGGCCAGAAGTTCTTTGAGAACGGCGCTCGTCCGACACTGAACCTAGAACTACCCGAGAAATCAGACGAGGTTATGGCCAGCCGGCACCGTGAATGGGCGCAGGAGCATCTGGCCGGCGTGGAGAACGCCTACGGCATACAGGTGACGTACGGCGGCGCGAAACTGACCAACTTAGGAAACAATCACTCCGACCTCGAGTTCCTCAACGGGCTGAAATATCTCCGTGAGGAGTTCCTGGCGGTGCTGGGTGTGCCGCCCTCCGCAGTGGCTGTTTCGGACAACGGCAACCGGCTGACAGATCTGTCCGATTCAGCAGATAAGCAGTTTCGGTACAACACGATCAACCCGATCCGGCGGCTGTTCGAGGAGAAGATCAATTTCGGCATCGTGCAGCAGGGGTTCGGCATTCGAGATTGGGTGGTGCGACTGCGTGAGGCCGACTACCGGTCAGATCAGCTGCTGGTCCAGACTATTGTCCAGCAGGTTCAGGAAGGTGTGCTGACCAGGGACGAGGCCCGGAAAGAACTGGGTTCAATTGGGCGCGTGCCAGGTTCTGGCGGCAACATCGCCACGGTTACGCTGCGAAACCAGCTCATCCCTGTGTCCGATATCGCCACGATCCATAGCGACCAATTTGTGACCGCCCAGCAGGCCGCCGCGACCACCGGCATGGATCCACACGCCAAGCCTAAGCAGCTCGCCAAAGCGTCGCCGGCGAATCCAACCGACCCGCCGCCAGAGCCGCCGCCCCCAACGACACCCGCCACCAAGGAAGCGCTCGGCGATCTCGCTCAGTGGCAGCGGCAGGCACTCAAGGCCGTGCGTGAGGGGAAGCCGGCGCGGCCGTTCACCTCAGACGCCCTAAGCGAGCATCTGCGCGGCGGACTCCAGGCATTCCTGGCCACCTGCGACACGGCAGACCAGGTGCGCGAGGTGTTCGACCAGGCATTCATCAGCGTGCGTGAGGCGGACGCGCCGCCGCCGGCGTCTGACGACGACGCCCGGGCGCTCACCAGCGCCTTCGAGGCCATCATGGACGACGTGCTCGCGGGACGTGCGTAATGTCAGACGCTGCTCCACAGGCGCCCCGGGTCAACGACCGCCACCGTAAAGAGTTAGCGGCGGCGCTGCTCATCGCACTGCTCGCCCTCTACCGCCGGCGAACCCGGCAGACACTGGACGCTCTGGGCCTGACCACGACACCGGTGGTGGTCTCGGCGTCGACCATGGCGTGGCTCACGGCGTTCGCCAACGATCGCGCCGCCAAAGCGCAACGGGGGATCAATCTGCGTCTGGGGCAGGCGGTTACGGAGTTACCGGACGGCGCTGACGCCGGCGTCCAACGTGCCGCACTGCAGCAGGCACGAACCGAGATGCGGGACTACAACGGCACCTGGCTGGTGCCGTTTCTCATCTCCACCGTGGTACATCAGGAACTGGTTGATACCTATCGCGACCTACCGAGCAGCATGCCCGGTGTCTCGCTGGCTGATGCCGTGCCTTGGACGTGGGAGCAATTCACTTCAAATCCTGATGACTGCGCAGAAGCAGCGGCGGCAAGTCCAGCATCGCTCGATACACTACTGGGAATCACCGGTAGCCCTCCTCCTGTTCATGAACGATGCCTCTGCCAACTGTCTCCGACGTAGCCCTCAATCCTTGATGTGCCGCCAACTGGTGCGGTTCAGGACTCGCCGGATCGCGCCCCTTGTGACGTGGTACTCGCTGGCCAGTTTCCGCTCTGATGTCGATTCGGTTGCATATCGTCTGCGAATATCGCGAACCGAGCCTGCCGTCAACTTTGCTAGAACGTGCAATTCGCCCTGTTGAGTCGGTCGGGAGGAGCCTAGTACTCCGCCACCTCGGGTCCGGTATTTACGCTGAGCGTCATGCACATTGTCAGCAGATGTTCCGAGGAACAGATGATCCCAACGAACGCATGAACGAATATCGCAATGGTGACAGATGAGCATGCCTGCAGGGACTGGCTTGCCATGGTGTTGTGACCAAGCCCAGCGATGCGCTGCATGTTTCACCCGATCCCGCGTAAAAGTTCCGTACCCCGTTGCGGCTATGCTCCCGACCCAAATCCAGCATGGCGAAGGATAGCCGCGCTCCTCGGCCCGGTATGCCAGTGGCTTCCGGTTTTGATGCCCGTTAATAAATCTTTGCGGTTTACCTGTCCTCACGTGGGGAGTGGTCATTCCACCACAGCCGCACCGACAAGCCTCGTCCGGAATATCATTCATCAGCTATCACTCCTCGTTAGTGGTGGCTCACGCCCTGGAGTGTTTCCCGCACTGCCAGGGCATTTGTATGCCCTAGTTTACCGCCATCCACGAACGCTGCCAGTGTAAATGTACGCCTGGCAGGGAGGAGTAACCATGCCCGTCTATGAGTTTGCCTGCCGCAGCTGCGGCGCCCGGTTCGACAAACGCGTCCTCGTGGATCATCGGGATCATCAGCAGGCGCATCACTGCCACGTCGACAGCGATGGTACGAACCATTTCGGCGTCGGCGAACGCGTGTTCACGGCCGATTTTGCGTTTCGTATTGGCTCGGGCGGGTTCCTCAACGGGCGGAACAATGTGCCCGGCGGGAACGTCTGATGCTGGTTGCTCTTGAGGTGTTCATGGGATTCCTGGCACTGTCAACGCTCATTGTTTGCGCCCTGTTGCTCGCCCTACTGCTTGCCACCCTCGTCGACCACGCGTTCAACTGGCTCGACTACCACTAAATCTGGAGTTCTTATGAAGACCAATTCCAATGACGACATCCAGAAAGCGCTCGCCGCCGTAGACGAGGAGATTCAACGGACCATCCTGGCCATGGGCAACTGTCGCGGTGAAGATTTAGAAACACTCGCCCGACGCCTGGACCGCATGGACAGCGCCTATATCTACTTCTCGCAGGCTCGCGCTAGCGATTCCTGGATCTAACACCCCCTGGAGCACCTATGCATACCGAGATATTTGACGCCCCGCAGGTCATCGAAACGCACGCCGCAGCTGATTCGCCCCACTTGGCCACGATTCGCGGCCATTTCATGAGTGAGGGTGCGCGCTCCGCGAACAAGCGCCTATACGTGAACACCGCGTCGTGGCTGGCCAAGGCCCAGGCGAAGCTGGCCGCCGGCGGCACGATCGACATGCGCACTCATCATGAGGCCGGCGACGATACCACCCGTGTCTTTGGCCGCGTGTCCAAGATCGGCACCGATGGCACCTATGAGGCCACCATCGTTAATAACACGCTCGGACGAGAAATTCTGCCGGCCATCAGAGGCGGCTATCTCAACCATGTCAGTCTGCGTGCCAGCCGTGCTACCGCGGCGCCCATGGAGTCGAAGGGTGAGCCCGGGTGGGTAAAAATCACCGACGTGGAGAACCTGGTCGGCATTGACCTGACCAACTCCCCCGGCATTGCCGAGGCGTCGGTCAGCGTGATGGAGAGCGCCGGCGACGGCGAGATCGTGCTGGAGTCGTTTGAGCTACAGCCACTCGATGCCGAGGAGCGTTTTGAGACGGTGGCTGTTGAGGCTGTCGCCCAGGCCGCTGCTCACTTTGAGCGCGAGTACTCCGCGGCAGAGCGAAAAAAGGCGGGACGCGACGGTACGGCACTGCCCGACGGTAGTTTCCCAATCTACACCCCGGCCGACGTGGGTCACTCTGGGCGACTCTGGAATCACTCCTCCAACCCCAAGGCCGCGAAGGCCCACATTATCCACCGTGCCAAGGCGCTGGGCGCCGTGACTGAACTCCCCTACGACTGGCGAACTGACGACAACGGCAATCCGATTAACACTGACAGTACCGAGTCCATCAAGGGAGCAGAGATGAAGCCCAAGACTGAAACCGACAGCTCGAAGCCCGGCATCGCCGGAGCCATCGCCCAGGCCGCGGAGAGCACCCCGCCTGCTGGCGCCACGAGCACGCCTGCGGCGACGCAGCCTGCCGCTGGTGTGGCTGGTAGCATCGCCACCGCCGTTGAGTCGCTGAAAACGGACGCGACCGAGGGCGAAACGGTGGAGTCACTGAAGGCTCGGATCGCCGCGCTGGAGGGCAAGCCAACCGAGACGCCGGCTGGAACCGCGCCGGCAGCCACAGAGAGCACCACCACATCGTCCGGGAGCGCATCGCTCACCGAGGCGTCGCTCGCAACAGCCGTGGAGGCTGTTATGGAGCGCGAACGCCGGCGGTTCGAGGATCGCGTCCAGGAGATGGAGACCAAGCACAAGAGCGACATCGAGGAGATCCTCGCCTCGCGTCGCAAAACGGTTGCCGTGTCCGAGACGGAGGCAGCCGACGCCGTCGAGAAACTGAGTCTCGGCCAGGCCGTCGCCGCCTACCTCGGAGCCAAACGCTAACACTCCCGCCCCCCCCCCCCATCCCAATCACTCGCCGCACGAAGCCGCCGCACTAGGCGGTTTTCATCATTTCGGAGTACTACATGGCCACCATTGCCGACCTCGCCGAGGCGTTGACCTCGTCGCAAACCGCAGCTCTGCTGCAAAAGCGGATCGACGCCTCCCTCCTGGACGTGTTCAGGAAGGAAGACCCGCTCAAAGGCGCGCTACCCACCAAAGACTGGAACGCCGCCGTCTTCTACTGGAACACTCGGAACCGCCTGCCCTATGCGCAGGCCGTGGTCGAAGCGCCGCCCACCAGTGGAACCGGATCGGTTTCCCCGACTCAGAGCAACTACATCCAGAGCCAGGTGCCCATCGCGCACTACCAGGTCAACGGCGACCTGTCGAAGTTCAATATCAAAGTCGCGCATGCCAGTATCGAGAACCTGCTCGACGAGGAAATGACGGCGGCCACCCAGTCCATGGCTTGGATGCAGTCCATGTTCCACATCTACGGCTCGGCTGGGGCAACCGTTGCCAGCGTCCGGCCGCAGTGGGACGGATTTGACCGCCTGATCTCGAACACCAACAGGCTGGTGCCGAATGCCGGTGCAGGTACATCGCTGACCTTTCTCGATCTCGACAACATGATTGACGCCGTGCGCACCAAGATCGCGGCCCCGCTGCCGGGCGAGGATTTCTTCTTCCTGACCAGCGAGCCCATGCTGTCGAAGATTGGCCGGCTGATGCAGCCCGAGGTACGCCAGGGCGCTACCGCGATCCTCAAGCCGCGCCGGATGGACGGCATCACCGGCCAGGTCGTCACGGCTGAGGGCGGCGTCGAAGTGCCGGCCTATCGGGGTATCCCGATTCTCGGCACGTCGTTCCTGACGCCCACCGGGACCATGACCGTCGTCACTGCAACGGCAACCGGCGCCGATGGCGCCACGACCCTGGCTGCCCGCTACTACGCGGTGGAAGCGATCACGCAGTACGGTCCCATGTACTGCGCTACGGCTACCGTGACCCCTGCTGCTGCCACCAATCACGTCGATCTGACCTTCGCTACGCCGGCTGCGACGGACATCTTCGGCAACAACCAGCCGATCCTCCAATACCGGGTGTACGAGGGCGCTACGGCCAACAGCCTGAGCCTGTATGCAGTGGTCGCCGCAACTGATACCGTAGACCTGGCCGTGACCACCATCCGTGATCTGGGCTCCAATGGCGTCCTGGCCAACCCTGGCGCCAATCAGGTGCTCGGCGTGGTGACCGGCGCGTCCAACGTCGCCGGCGACGGCGTCAACATCGCACCGCCCTCCGTTGCGCCTGCCGTGGGATACGACGAGTGCATGTGGCTCGCCACGCGCAAACCCGAGTTCGTGTGCGTCCCGACGGTGACGGAGATCGAGAGCGAGATTCTGGCCAACGTCAACGCGCGTACTGTCCAGTACGCGCTGGTCGGCGACTGCGCCCTGGCCATGCGTGCTCCAGCCTTCGCCGCGAAACTGATGCGTGTCGCCACGGCGTAAAGCCGCTTGTCAATAGATAGCGAGAGCCGGAGCGAGTCCATCGAGGCACGCTCCGGCTCCACACTCCCAGGAGCGAATCATGTTATTGCACTATGAGCACCCCGGCCCGGGTTCGGTCCTGGGCCTGGACTTTGAGCAACATTTCCTCGATGTGCCGGATCACCTGACGGCCGCCGTCCTCGAAAACCCGCACTGGCGACCAGCGACGGACGAGGAGCAGGCGACGTATTCAGCACCATTACACGACGCCGACAATGATGATGCTGGCAGCGACGGCGGCGAGACGTGCGCCGTAACGACCGAGGGTGTCGATCGGCGGTCAATCCGGTCGACACGTCGCACTCGCGCACAGGTGACTGAGTAATGGCCGGCCAACTCTATCCCACGAACGTGTGCGTCAAGACTGTCACTGAGGATAATGTCAACGGTTTGCAGGTGCGGCTCGTTGACCAGACTGGCGCCAGCATGACCACCAGTGCCGGCCTGCCGACCAAAGATGGCCAGGTGACCCCGAAGGGCTTCCAGCAAATCACAGCGCTCGGCGGCGCCGTCGCTCTCACGCCGCCTGCAGGCGCCACAATCGCGGTGGTGGTCGCCGAGACGAGTAGCGTGCGGTGGCGTGATGACGGGGTAGCGCCGACGGCGACCGTCGGCATGCTGCTCGCTGCGGGGACGTATTTGACCTTCACGGACACGAATCTGGCGGCGGTGCAGTTCATCCAGACCGCTGCTGGGGCCGTGCTCGACGTGGCGTACTACGCGTAATGGCCGCCACGAAACCGATCCGCGTAGGCCGCGGGAAACCCGACGCACACGTACACATCGGCAAAAAAACGCTGACCCTGTTCTCTCACGCCTCCGCGCAGGCAATGGAACCGCTATGCCTACCTGCTACACCAGCCTGACCGCGTTTCAGAACAGCGCCATCGGATATGACTTGGCTTCCTACAGCGCCAGCAAACCCGCTGGCGCGATCGATCGGGCCATATTTGAATCCTCCGCCGTCGTCTCGCGTCACTGCGGTCGCGAACTTCTCGCGTCACCCACGACGACGGTCGGTGGTTCGGGCGTCACAGGTGTGGGATCGCTCACCATCCTCCTGGGTGCGGCGGTCAACATCCACCAGATGGACGTTCTGGTGTTTCCCCGTACCGGTGAGGTGGTCGAGGTTGCGGGTTGCTCGGTCAACGACCCCGCCACTTCCCCCTATCCAGGTGTGGCGCAGCTCGTCACACCGACGGCCAATATCTACAACCCCGGCGATGTTGTGCAGGTGTACCGCCAGGAACGATACACCGTACGCGGACGGCGCACAGGCGGCGCAGGCGATTCCACCGTCACGCAGTCGCAATCCGGCCAGGTGGCGCAGATGCATGCGCCCAAAGGCGGCACCGGGTCCAGCCGCCTTATTTTTCTTCGCCAGTACCCCGTGCTCGCCCTGTTCGCGTGCTACGAGTCGCTGCCCTGGAGCAACACCGAGACGGCTGTCGACCTGAGCAGTTCCTACCTCAACCGTGAGGAGGGTTGGTATCGTCTTCCGGTGGGATTTTTCAACCCTGTGGCCTCCATCTGGCGGACACAGTACCGCGCTGGCTATGGGGTGATCCCGGACGACGTGCAGGACGCGGTGCATAACCTCGTCGCCGAGCGCCTGGTACGCGGCCAAAACCCGATTGGCGCGACTGCGTTTCGCCAGGATGTCCAATCATTCACCAATCCGGGCCTCCAGTACCGCCAGCGTGCCTATGAAATCCTAGAAGCCGGGAGCTACGTCCGGCAGGGCATGCTGTGATCGGCAATACCGTCGTCACCTTCCGCCGCACCGACCCATCCGGCACCATCACCTCCACCGCCCCGGTGCAGGTGTATATTCGCCCACTCCGTCATGACGAATTGATCGAGGCGTACGGCACGGAGTTTCAGTGGCGCATCAACTATTCGAGCGCGTTATCCATCAATGGCAGCGTGCTCGCCGAAGAAGACGAGATCGTGTGGTTGGGCCTGCGAGCTGGCAGCGCTCCCTTGCATCGTCCGGTGATCCACTTCGGGCCAATGGGTTTCGCGAGCGCCGTCTTTGTCGAGAAGCAATAGCGATGAGCGCTGAAACGCCCACCCTCACCGTGCTGATTGGCATGCCCGGCAGTGGCAAAACCACCTACGCCGAATCCCATTTCCCGATCCAGTCCATCATCTCCATGGATGAGTGTTGGGAACGGTCGTGCAGCGCGCCAATGGGCGATTCCATGTTCTGGATGCTCATTGAAACGTGTCTGGAGCGTCGCCGCTCAATCGTCATTGATCGCACCTGCCTCAATCCCGCGACCCGGCAGCGCTTGCTGGCACGTGGGGACGCATACGACTACGCCGTCCATGCCATCCTGCTCGATCCGCCATTTGCGACCGCGGTTGCACGTGACGCCCAGCGGGAGACACCATTTCCGCTAGCAACGCTCCAGCGCTGCTACGAGAAAGTCACCGAGACACGCGGCAGCCTGCTCGATGAGGGGTTCGACCGGGTGACCATTCTCACCAGCTAACTCATTCGCTTGATAACACGTTCGCGCCCGGCGGGGTTACCTCCTCCCCTGCCGGGCCGTCCTCCATTCGCTCTCTACTAGGAGCCGCATATGGCACAACCTGCCAACACTATGGCGCTGACCGGCTACTTCCTCGATGCCAATGGCAACTCCCCCTACGAGGGGTCGATTGTCACGTCCGCACCAGCGGCTGGTTTTTTTGAGAAGAATTTGGCAGGCAGTCCCTATTTTCAGGCCATCTCGATTAACGGGCCGTTTCCGTCCGGTGCAATTTCCGGTGGCGTGTACACGCTCTATCTACCCTGGCCATCTCAAACGAATTTCGGTGGACAATCGTTGACCTGGGAAGTGTTCTTCCCCGACGGGACTGTGTGGGCAGGCGTGGTGCTAGAGGGCGTTGCAACTGCCCAGCTCCCCGACCTTGCGACTCCAACCAATGGCTGGAGTCGCGTGCAAGTGGGGAGCAGCCCGCCAGTGCTGCAAGGCACACAGGGGATTCAGGGCATACAGGGGGTGATAGGGCAGACTGGCCCGCAAGGTGCGCCGTTCAACTGGCGTGGACAGTGGTCTAGCACCTCCGCCTTTGCCGTAGGCGATGCTGTGCAAGATGGTGGATCAGCCTGGGAATGCTATGCCACCGTCGCTGCAGGTGGCACGAATCCAGGGAATGATAGCGCTCACTGGACGCTGGTTGCCGCAAAGGGTGCAACGGGAGCGACTGGATCGACAGGATCGACAGGCCCTCAAGGGCCAACCGGTGCACCCGGTGCCGCAGGCTCCGGGACGACGGTCCCCACGCTGCAAGTCACCTACGGGGCACGTGGCGATGGTGTCACCGACGACTATCAGGCAATTGGCAATTACCTCGCAGACTTGGCGGCAGGCAGACCAACCGTTGCTATCCCTCGCGCCAATTACTACATCAGCAAGCCGTTTGCGGTCCCTATGAGCACGGATCGACCTGGGGCACTTGCTACGACCATCAAGCTCACCGGCGTTGGAAACGGTGGCTCAACCAACGGTCACTACCCCATCGGCCCCAGTGGGCGCGGCAGTGTCTTCGACTTCCACTGCGATGGCAACTATAACCCCTACCTCAATGATTACGCGATTGTCGCTGGCGGCGATCTGACAGTCACACCAGGAGCGGCAGGAGCGGTAACGCTCTCTCTATCGCCGGTCAAGGCGTTCATCAACAACACCACCGTCACTGATGTGGTTACCGCAACCCAAATCGGGACCAATGGGACGAGTGGAAGCGCACTGACCATACCGGTTATCCCCAATGGCTGGTACTGGCTCGATATCAGTCGCGATGGTCACGTGTACCTGGGATATTTGGGCACCAGCGGCGACCAGAACACCTACTGGGTCAAAAGCGTGGGCGGCGCGGGGACATCTGGCAGTCCCCGACAATTGAGTGGAGGCGCTGCCACTGGCGCGGCCTACTGCACCACGCAGGGGACACGGCCAGATACGATTCGGCTCTACGAAATCTTTATGCAGAATAGCGCGCCGTCCATCACCCGTGACGCCCGGTGCTATCTTGGCTGCTTCAATCATCGCGGCAACGGGACGCTACTGTTTCAGGACATCTGCCTGGCGCGTCTTGACGGCGTGGCCAATGCAATGCCCTTTATCGTCGCCAATGGCACCTTAAAAACGCAAGATGTGCAGTTCTGGGGCGGTATCTCCGCCAACTTCAAGGGCAATCCGGGCATCCCATCACAGGATGCCATTCACATCGGCGGCTCCGGCTCGTGGTACTACCCTGGCGGGAGTGATAGCTACTCGAACTACTCCATTATGGCCGGGTATGGCTCCCGGCTCCGCAATGACCTGGCCCAAAACATCCGTAAGTATTTCTGGATTCGCGGCAATGGCCAGGATGTTGTCGTTGAAAACCCCTATCTCATGGGGAACTGCGGTAACAACAAGGACGGCACGATATCCGGTATCGAGTTGTCTGGCTCGTTGGCCTCTCCTGCCACGGGCATCCACATTGTCAATCCTGAGTTCGAAATGTCCAGCTATGCGCACGCCATACGCATCGGCGGCGCGTTAATCACGCAGGTCATTTCTCCGGTCGTCTCTGACGCGAATAACGGATGGTTAGCTGCGAATATCGCTGCCCATGTGTCAACGATTTCTGTGGCAAGCGCCACTCTGTCCTACCCAACGGATATTACGAACTGGCTGGGACAGGAAGTACTGCTCGATGCAAATCTAGCGACGGAAGAAGTTGTACCGCTGGCCACCACGCCGGCCACTGCCGGGGGAGCAGCACTGCCCGCCGTAACCGGGACCGCAGGTCAGCTGCAGATAACGTTTGCGACCAGTACCACTCGTGCTGTCGGCGATTACGTGCTCGTGGGAACAGGGCAGGCGGTGCAAGAAGTGGTTCAGCTGGGCAGTGGCGGGACCGGCACCGTCTTCACCCTGTCCTATCCACTGGGCTATTCCTACTCTGCGGCTCCTGCTGGACTGGGACCATGGGTGCTGACCTTTGGCGCGACAAACAACGCCTATGCACATGCCGTCACCGCTCAGGGCCCCACGGTGTCGCGCACCATTGGCACGGTTAAATATGTCACCGGTGAAAACGGCAACAGCAATCTGCTCGTCGGAGGGTCAACGCTGGGCGGCACCATGCGACTGGTCACTGACCCAACGCCGGCAGGGACGAATGGGATGCTGTCGGGCACTGCTGTGAATACTCGCGCTGTGACGGTTAGCGCCAAAGCTGCACTCGGTGCAGCTGGACCAGTGCCCGTAATCGTGAACGATAGTGCTGGAACCACGGTGATGACGCTGGGGCAGCGTACCCTCAACGGCAATATTGCTGCATCGATTGACGTGCCGTATGGGCAGGGGCTGGCCCTGCAAGCCAATGCTGGGAGTATTTTTCTCGGCACCGATGGCGGGACAACGCTGTACGCCCAAACACGCGCCGGAAGCGGGTTCAGAAGTAGTGCCGGCGATACCAATCCGAGTTTCTTTTTTCAAAACTTCAGTCCGACCTTCGTTAGCGACCATACCCAATGGCTCAGTAGCACCGGAACCGTGCTGGCTCGGGTTCGCTATGACGGTCTGATTACCGCCGCTGGCGTTGTACTCACCCCCGCTGCAACGACAGGCAAGCCACTAACCGGAACCTACGTCGTCGGACAAATGTACATGGATAGTGCCGGAACACTCTATATCTGCACGGTCGCTGGCACCCCCGGCACGTTCAAGACTGTTACGGCAACGTAGGTCACAATGCGCCTTATTCCTGGCTTCGGAGGTTCCGCCTATGCCCATGTCCATTGATACCGCTGGCCTGGACGCCGCCACTCTCCACGTGGAGCGTCTAGCCGGTCAAGCGCCTGCTATGCTCCGCGCTCTACTGGGGATTCTGTAGCCGTGCCATCCACTTCCATTGATGCTGCTGGCATCATCGTCGCCGCTCGCGCCCTGTCGGCAACCGCTGGGGCCGTGGCGCCGATGCTCGCAACACGCATGGCCACATTGGGCGAACTCACCAAAGATACCGTCGCCATCCCGATCATGCAACGCCACACCCCGGTGGTCAGTGGGGCTCTACGCGACTCAACCACCGGGCAGGTGATTCCCACCGGGCTCGCGGTGGACATTCTCATTCGCCAGCCTGCAACCAGCCTGCCCAATCAGGACGGCTCCGGTGGCGGCCATTCCTACGTGGGCTGGGTCATCCACGGACGGGGTGAGATATTCGCGCCCTCTGATGGGCCATTCTCCACCGGCAAGCAAGCGCTACGTACCCCATGGGGACCACGCAAACACGTTGCCGCCAGTAAGCCCAACCTCTACAACACCGAGGCCGTAGCCGAGATGGTTGCGCCGCTGGAAACCCTGGTGGCCACTGAGGCTACAAAACTCACCGAGGAGGTGGCCGCATTGCTCAAGCCGTGACCACGCCCTTTGATCTCCAACTGGCCCATGCCGCTTGTGCCCTGGTGCAGCAGATCACTCCGGCCATCGTACCCCAATTCTCGCTCGCCGCGGCCAGCACCGTCGGCGCAACCACTCTCACCGCCCCCACCGGGACCAACCTACTGGTGCTAGGGTTCCGTCCCGGCGGGATTATCTCCTTCTGGGACGACTCCGGCGAACAACCGTTGGCCATTGCACCGGGTGGCGTGGCTGCCAACGTGCTGACGCTCGACTTCAGCGGGCAGCCCTTCACCGGCATCCAACACGCACACGCGCTCGGGTCGATTATCGCCACCAATCTGCTCGACTCGCCGCCGCTGGACACGTTTATCATGCGCGGGAGTGGGCCGGTGATCTCATGTTTCGTGCTCGATGAAGAACTGACCGTGGAGGCCACACAGCAGTTTCGCGTGGCCGTGAACCCGCTGTCGTTTGTCTATGAGATTAACGATATCCAGCCGCCGGGCACGCAATTGAACGCGCAACTGTGGAGCCGGCAGCAACTCCACCGCGCCACGTCTGACGTGGCGACCATCGTGGCCGCCATTGCCAACAACCATAAATTCAACACCACCAGTGCGGGCCAGCTCACCATCAGCGTGTCGCGTCTGGCCAAGTCGCTGCGCAGAGTAGAGGACACCGACACGATTCACCACTACCAGTTGACGCTGGAAGTCGAAACTCGTACCATTCAGCCCTTCAGCCCGTAGCCTCTCCGACACCAACCCGCACCCATCGCCATCCCGCTCGGGGTGGCTTTTTTCTTCCCCTTTTGGAGTACGACCTATGCGCACTTTTGTCCAGTATGTGGGCGATCCACGGTATCCGAATCAAACCGAACGGCAGATTGACGGCATGACTCCCTGGGCGGTGGGTGAAGAGCGTGAGTTCTCCGAGGACTACGTGGCCCACTTCGGTCGGAGCAACGGGTCGGACTTCGCTCTGCTGTTCTGTGACACCTACAACGCCAATGTCAAGCCCAAATTATTCGTCATCACAGAACGAGACGACCCGGCAGTGAGTGCACCCAGCACGGACGAACCGGCCGCCGGCGCACCGCCCGCGGCGAGTACCCCGACCTCGACCTCGACCGACACCCCCACCACATCGCCGGCGGCAACCACGCCCGGCACAGGAGTCTAAACAATGGCAAACACAGGAATCTCCGGCGGCGATAGTGGCTTTGTCGGCATTGCCACCGAATCCATCCCCAGCGGAACGGGTACTCGTGGCGCGTTCGTCGTTCCCACCGATTTCCCCCCGGTTGAGGCCAAAAAGGTGACACGCAAGCCGGATAAAACCGCGCTCAAGGTCCATACGGGCAGTCGAGATACCACGGCGATTCAGCGCAACACCAAATACAAACGCGCCATGACCTTCAACCTGGCCCTGCTCGGCAACACCGGCTCACTCCTGCATCCGGCGGCTCTGGGTGGCTGTGTATGGATACCTGCCGTGGCCAGCGATACCATCGCCAGTATTACCACGGTTAATGGCATCAGCACCCTGGTGCTCACCGGCGGCACGGGATCCTACACCCTGAACGCCTGGACGACCCTCGATACCGGGCCGCTCTGGGAAGCGCGTCAGATCCTCTCCTGGACACCGGCGAGCAAAACCATGACGGTTGCCGCCCTCAAGTTCGCCCACGGTGCTCTGCCAGCCATTGTGCAGCCTGGACAGAATAAAATCTCCCCGCTCTCCAGCACCGGCGGCTACAGCAACGCGCTGCGATCAGTCTCCATCGAAAACAACGTGGGTGGACTGTACAGCCAGCAGTACCCCGACGCGCTCATCACCAAACAGACCTTCAAGGCCTCCAAGGACAAGATCGACGTCGCCTACGATTTCAACTTCTCGGCGACGCCAACCCGTCCCGCCATCCCCACGGCCTATGTCCGTCCCGCCGACCTCGATTTCAGGACGCCGTACAGTTATAACGACGGATTCATCGTGGTCAACGCCGACACCCTGGCCTCTGGCGCCAGCGCCTTCCAGCAGGTGCTCGTCTCAACCGACTGGACGGTCACGCTGATGAACAAGCTGGACGAGCACGCGCTCAACGACAACACCGATACCTACCGCTACTGGCCGGTGGGAGAGCGTACCGTCACGGTGGATTACTCGCTGCTGCAAGCGGCCAACCGTCCGGCGGGCTATGAGGACACCCTGATCAAAAATGTGGAGTCGCCGTTTATGGCCTCCTACGCCCAGAACGTCGGCACGGTAGCAACCCCGGTGCTCCAGGCATTTGGCCTGGTTATCCCCAACGTCCACTGGGAAGACGCCGACGAGATAGACACCCTAGATGTCTCTATTGCGGAGAAGTTGCCGGGTACCGCGCGATCCAACGGCTCGCAGGATATTCTCGACTACTTCATCGTCAACAACGCAACCGCTGCCTTCTAGTCCACACGTGAGCCGTTGGTGGGAGGGCTGATACTTCCACCACACAACCCCGTCTCGGCTAAGAGAAGCCGCTCCCCCTGGGGAGAGATGCTGTTTCCGGCGACACCGGCGCGGCGGGGTGCTGGGCAGACCGCCTGGCTGGAGACTGTTTCCATGAACGAACTGATCAGTTTCATTCCATCCCGAACACATGTCGCGACCCTAGCAGTGCGTGACGACGGCGCCGAGACAACCGGCGAATCAGACGCGGTAGAACGTGTCATCGCCGCCTTCAACGCCTACCGTGAAGGTGTTGAGCAACACGCCGAGAACCTGCCCGCCCTGCGAGCCGAGTGTGTTGCCGCAACCTCCGCTCCGCTGGGCACGACAGGACGGCGAGCCTGGCCAGCCGATTCGCACGTGCTGGTCAAGCGCCACCGTGCATCCGGTGATAGCATCGACACCCAGGCCCTGATACAGCGCGGTGGCGTCAACGTCAAAGGCGAGGCCATCAGCGAAAACGCCGAGATGGTCTGGTATTACGGCGCGTTGATGGAATGCGCCGTGATGATCGTAGGCTTCGAGGGCAGCGCCTTTGAGGACCCGGAGACCTGCGACAAGGATGAGGATGACAACCCGATTCCCGGTACTGGTGAGGCATTTCGTATTCCGGCACTGCCGCCCACCAGCATGGACGACATGGGGCAACGCAAAAAGGTCTACTACAAGCGGATTGAGGCCATGCGCATTCTGCCCGATGCAGTGATTGCCCTGGTCGTCGAAAAGCTGCGCGAGATTCCTGCAGACCCTTTCGGACTCCCGAAGCCCGGCAACGATTCCGCCAACGCGTCTACGGCGCGCTCGCCCCGAAAGGCTACCCCGAAGCTCAAAGAGCACGCGACCTCGGAGTAGAGGGTGTTCCCCGTCACCTGATCGTCGGCTGGCTCGCCGAGCATTTTCGATGCAGCTGGTTCGACATGTCGGACCGGTACGACTCACTCGATTCGTTGATTCGCGAAGAAGCCATGATCGTGATTGAGATTCAGGGCCAGCTCGCAGCTCAGGCGTCCAAACGAGCCGGCACGCCATCAGCCGACTCACCGGACGGCGGCGAGATCGAACTCCCACCCGATTAGCAACGTCCATCTGGCAACCGGGATACAGTCAATGTGCTGTGTCCCGGTTGCTGTTTTCTGCAGAGGTAGCCGGTATGTCGATGGTTTCAGATGTGGTCGCGTCTCTGAGGCTGGTGGGCGTCGATGAACTCAGTGCGCCGCTGGCTGCTGGCGGCGCTTCCCTCCAGGGAGTTGGTGAAAAGGCAACGGCGACTGGTGGCGTAGTTGATAGCGCCTTCAAAACCATGTCGGAATCGGTGCAAACCGTCGCCGCTAAGTTCGACCTGTTTGCTGCTGCGGCTCAAGCGGCGGGTAAGAAGGCCGGTGCCGCGCTGGACTCCTCTGCTGGCATGTCGGCTGGAGCCGCCTCCAAGATCGAAGCGGCCATGACATCAGCCGCCGCTGCAATGGAACGATTCGCGGCGGCAACGGAAGCCGCTGGAGCCAAGGCGTCGAGTTCCCTCGGTCGTGTTTCAGCATCAGCTGCTGGGACCAGCGCCAGAGTCTCGGAGGCAGACAAGCTGATCGAAGAGCGGAACCTGAAGGCCGCCGAGAGCTTCAAACTAATCGGCGACGCCGCGGCTTCGGCAGGCGTGAAAACCGGTGAAGCGGGCGCCATGATGATGAAAGGCCCGCTGGGTCTGGCTCTGGGCGTCGGTCTGGCGGTGGGCGAAACCATCCACATGGCCGACAAGATGGAAACTACTTTCGCGTTGATCCGTGGGAATACAGGAGCCACGACCGGCGAGATTTCCAAGATGCGCGCCGAAACCATGAAGCTCGGCAGCGAAACCCCGGCCAAGCTGGACGATATCGCTAAAGGCTTTGAACGCGCCGCCAACATGGGATTCCATGGAGCGGATGCCATGAAACTGGTATCCGCTTCGGTCAAGGCCGCCGTCGCAACCGGAGCAGATGTGGCTGGTGTGACCAACACCGTAGCGCTGGCCATGTCCAACTTCCACATCCCGGCTCGAAACGCCGCGCTGGCTGTCTCAACACTGCTTGCCGGAGCGCAGAACGCCAATACCCGATTGCCGGACATGGCCGCCCACATGAGCAAGCTTGGGATCATCGCGTCTGGTATTCATATGCCGTTGCAAGACGCTGTAGCCTCCTTTTCGGCGCTAACTCGGGCCACCGGTGACGCGGCACAGGCGCAGACCTTGTGGACCGGAATGACCACCCACATGATCAACGTCACCAAGCCGGCACACGCGGCATTGGTGCAACTAGGCCAAGTTTCAGGCATCGACCTGGTCGGGGCATTTAAAAAGTTCAGCGATGGCGCAATGAGCCAACACGATGTTCTGGCGCTAACACGCAAGGCCCTCGGACTCAACTCGTCTGCCGCAAACAAGCTCCAGGAAGACTACGCCAAATTAGGCGCTGGCACCATGTCTCAGACTGCCTTTATGAAGGAAGCTAACACCGTTTCTCACGGACAAGCGGCGGCCATTATGACCATCTTCGGCGGGCTACGTGGCGGAGTCGGTGCGCTGAACCTGATGACCTCCGGTTGGTCTGGCTACAACGACATCATGAAGAAGACCCATGCCGGGACCACGGCGCTGAACGAAGCGTTCAAGGGCATGATGGAGACCAGCGGCGCGAAGTTCGAGACATTCAAAAATAAGGTCGAGATTGGCGCAATTGCCCTGGGCACGAAGATGCTGCCAGCCGTGGGCGCGGTGCTCGACAAGCTGTCGGCATTCTCTGATTGGGTCGGCTCCAAGGGCGGCGTCATTCAGGGATTCTTCGACAAAATCGGCTCGGTAGTCGGCAAGGTATTCTCGGCGCTGACACCTGGATTTACGCTGCTCAAAAATATGGTGGAAAAGGACTTGGTGGCGGCGTTTGACAAATTCAAACCAGTCATCGCCAATGTCTCCGCAATTTTCGACAGTCTCGGGACAAAAGCAACCTCATTTTCAAAGGGCGGCGGGAAAGATCTATCAGGCGTCTTCCGGGAAATCGGCACAGTCGCAGGCATCGTTATCTCAGCCATCGCTACGCTCGAAGCCGGATTCTATACCTTTGCGACTGCCGTTATCAAGGGTGTGATCCAGAGTAAGGCCCTAGGTGATGTATTCGGCAAGCTGGGTACGGCGCTCCAACCAGTATTCACGGCAATCGGTCAGGTGGTTAATTCTCTCGGATCATTCACCAAATCGACCAATGACGGCGGGAAAAGCGCGACTGATATGGCGGGAATTGTCACCAATCTGCTGGTTGGCGCAATCTCTGTGCTGGCCAAGGTCATCGAGGCCGCTGTGCCCACCATCGTGGCCGCCATCCATGTCATCGGCGACGTTATCAAAGTTGTGGCTGGCATCATCAAGGACCTCGTACCCATCGTGCAAGATACGTGGAAGCTGATTACTGACATATTCCACGGAAACGGTCAAAAGATCGGCGCAGACCTGGGGGCGCTGGGCTCAAAAATCGGCACGCTGTTCACTGATCTCGTCAAGAATCTGGGGCCGCTGGTCAAGGATTTGTGGGCGCTGATTCAAGCCGCCTTCAGCGCCGGGGTGACTCTGGTACTGGCAAAGCTGGGTGATTTCGGGCATGCCTTCGTGGCCTTTGTGGAGGGCCTGCCCTCGCGTCTGGATACTGGTTGGAACGACCTGGCTCAGAAGGGCGTCGATGCGCTAGGCCGACTAGCAACCGCCGGTATGGACAAGCTCAACGAGTACGCCGCGAAAATAACCGGCTGGATTAGTGACCGAGCAGGGGACTTCGGCAATGCCGCTGTTTCCTGGATCGGTGGCTTGCTGGGCGGCCTCGGCTCCCAAATCGGCCATCTATGGTCCTGGTATACCGACGTCACCAATCGCATGACTGGCTGGGTAGCAGACCGTGTCGGGGACATGCTCAAAGGCGGCGCGAACTTCGTTACATCGCTGGTGTCGGGTCTGGTCTCGAAAATCGGCGATATCGCGGGTTGGCTCCTGGCACGAGACGTGGCGCTAGCAACCTGGATCACTACAACCGCTGGGAATATGCTGTCCGGCGGCGCGTCATTCGTGACTAATCTGGTCAGTGGGCTGGCGAACAAAGTCGGTGATTTGTGGGCCTGGTACTTGGAAGCCAACCATCGAATCATCACGTGGATCGAAGACCGAGCTAAGGACATGCTGTCCGGTGGCGAGAGCTTCGTCACCAACATCGTGACCGGTCTGACTAACAAAATCGGCGATCTACTGGGCTGGTTCGGCAATCTCACAGTTAAAATCGGAACCTGGGAGAGGGAGCGCGCGACACAATTCCTCAACGCCGCGCATGATTGGATCGCTTCCATGGTCACCGGGCTAGGCGACAAAATCCAGTCGCTGATATCCGAAGCCTCGAAAATCGCCACGGCCATATTCGACACCATCAAGACCTTCTTCACCAGCCATAACCCGTTTTCGGGGCTAGTTTCACAGGCCAAAGACGCCGTAGGTGCCATTACTGGGTTCCTGGGCGGCATTGGCAACGGCATCAGCGGCGCGCTCGGCGGCGGACATCCTCTGGGCCATGGTGGCGGTAACGGTCCATTCGGGCTATCTGGTGTTACCGGCACTGTGCAATCCGGCGCGGCGGGCGCAGCGGCAGAGGGCGAGGCGAGCCTCCTCGGCGGACGTGCTCCAGCCAATGACCTCGACTATCTGCTGCCGAGTGGCGCAACACAGGGCGTCCAACTGCCCGGCGGCAAAAACGCCGTCTACACCCTCATCAAGAGCTACATCGAAAAGGGCATTGGCGGGATTGAAGAGTGGGCGGGCCCATCTGGCAACCGCTTCGCTTTCCTGCACATGTCACAAGTAGCCCAGACTGGCACGTATCATGGCGGCGATGTCGTCGGCAAAACAGGCTGGCCACAGGACCCAAAATATGGCAACGGGTTAGCTGGGCCGGGCAACTCTCAACTCTGCGTCGTTTACGACTCCTCCGGCAATCCCATGGTCTTGAGCACCTCGCAGCTAGCGGCGGCTCAGACTAGGGGGCACGGCGGCGGCTACGCCAACTATGGACAGCGCAGCGGGGCCGGGCAGTCCGCGCCATTGGGTGGCGAGCACAACCTACCAGGCGCACGAGCGGATTACGCCTTCTCCATGCCTCGAAGTGGCGAGCACTACGCCGGTGGCGTGCAGACCGATTACAACACCGCTCAGCGTAACCAGTACATGGGCGGCTTCATCGGCACGAATACCAGCGCCGGCGCATTAGGCGCGCTGGCCGCCCAGTCTCCTCAGCACAAGTACGGCTCGTTTGGCGCAGCACAGGCGGATACCGGCAATCTCTCTGCAAGCATTGTCAAGCTCACCGGCTCGCTGGATAAGCTCTCGCCAGAAGTCGCCAAGACCATGAAGGCGGCAATCGTCGCTGAAGCCGCCCAGATGCAGGGATACACCAGCAAGTACAACAGCGACTATGCAACTGAGAACAGCCGTCACGTCACGGCGGTAGCCAAAATCTACCACGACAATGCCTCCCAGACTGTCAAGCAGGAGGGCATCTATCACGCTGCCATCGCGGCAAATAACCAAGCCGCAATCACCTCAACGGCCGCGGCGCATGACAAGTTTCTGAAGGCCCAGGGCAAAATCAACGACCGCTTCCAGACCGCCCAGATCAACGAGGGTACGTCCCTGCAAACGGCCCGGACTAATGCGGATCGTGCCCAGACCCAAGCGCTGGCTCGTCTATCTCAGACCGAAGCCACCCGGCAGGCCAATAACAATTCAGCCCTGGCCCGATCCAACGCAGCGGCGAACAGCAAGTTTACACAGGACACGAAAAAAGAGAATGACCGCTACAACGGCATCCTCAAGGATCATGGTTCGGCCACCGATGCCCAGTTGCGTGCCCATACCGCTCGACTGAAGGCTATCACCCAGACCCATAGCGACAAGCTAGCCCATGACCTGGCCCTTCACCCAGTCAAAATGGCCTCTGTCACCGGCTCCCATGTTTCCGCCTTGGGCAGGATTACGCAGGCTCACGCCACTGCCTGGGAGAAGGCCGCCCACGCACATGTGACCTCATTTGACAAAGCGACACGCCAGCATACCCTCCAGATGGGGTACTTGACGCAGGCCCACGTGAAGGACTACGGCGCGGCCAATCAGAAGTTGACTGATGCCAACAACAAATGGCTGACCCAGCACAAGACCAATCTGCAAACCAACCTGGACAAATCGCAGGCGGGCTTTGATAAGCATATCGCCGGGCTGAAGGCTGGCTTGACCGCGCACCTCAACGGGCTGAGTGCCGCCAATGCCGCGCTAGTCGCCAAAATGCGCGAGGCGCTGACCGACCACGCGCTGTGGGACGGGCTGGCCGCGCATGTGTCCAACGTCATCGGGCAGGGGACCAAGGACCTGGCCTATCAGATTCTCAAGGGGACCGCGGACCAGACCCATGCGGTACGTCCTGGCGGCATGAATACCGACGGTGGGACCGGCAACACTATCACCCAGGTAGCCAATAATGCGCCGCTGATGGCGTCCCTGGCCGACTCGATCCGCAAGCAAAAGGCCATGTCCGACGCCATGACCGAAGCCACCGCCCGAGCCGCCGCTGCTGCTGGAGACTTCGGCAAGAGCTTGGCGGCGACCACCGCACTGCTGGCTGGCAAAGTCAACGACGCGTTGAACAAATTCATCTATGATTCGCTCCACCCCAAGGGCGGGCCGGGCGGAAAGGGTGGTGGCACTGGAGCACTTGCCGGCGATTTGGCCGCATACGACGCGTACTATGCCAAGCACCAGGGCAATGCCAACAGAACCACGCAGGCCAAGCTAGGAGCGGACCGTTCGGTGGGCATCTACTCCACCAGTCAGTCCGAACTCTCGAAGACGGATGCAACCGCCGTGGGCGAAGCCTCCGCCAAATTGGCCTACGATTTTCTGCATAACAGCCAAGCGGTCGCGCTGGATACCGCAGACCTCAAAACGAAGACGGCCAAGCAAAAAACTGATACCGAATCGGATACGCAAGCAAGGCTCGTTGGTGATCGCGCTCTGGGCATCTTTGCCACCAGCCTGACCGACCTCGCCTCGAAGACCTCTGGACCGGCAAAAATGGCCATGGACGCCTTTACCTGGGGACTAGTCACTGGAACCGGCGATACCAAGATGCTGGCCGCGACCATGGTATCAACCGCTCAGGCAGACAAGGCGGCTGTCGAGCGAACCACCCAGGCCCACCTCCAGTCTGACCGGCTACTCGGCAACTTCGGCACCAGCCTGGCCGATTCTCAGAAAAAAGTCAGCGAAGCCTACACCATGGCCAGTGACAAGTACCTCTACGATTCGACCCAGGTGGGTGGTGCGACCCAGCAGGATATCTCCGACCTACTCGCATCGAGTCAGGCGCTCAAAGAGCATGCCGCCAGTGTCACCGCCAACGTCGATTCCCAGAACCGAATCACGGGCAGTTACACCTCCAGCGTGGCCACCTTTACCGCTCAAATCAATGGGCCGCTAACGGATGCGAATGCGAAATACGCCTACGACCTGCACAACCATACCGGCGACCTGGTGGCGGATTCATCGGCAATTCGGGATGCCACAGTCGGGGTAACAGCGCTGGGCGAGGAGGCCAGAAAGACCGCTGAAGCTGGCATGGGCTCCTATAACGCTGCCATCTCCAACGCGCAGGCGCTGGCCGCATCTACCGCCGCCACATACGAAAACGCCAAACAGGACGGAGTAACAGGCCAGGCGCTCGCCGATCTCTTCCAGAAAGCCGTTGACGCCGGCGTCTCGCTGTTCGATTTAGGCAAAACCGCATCCGGACTCGCTACCGCCATATCCACCATCACCTCAGCCGCGGCTGCTTCTCCTCTCGCCTCGGGCGGCCCACCCCCCGGCTATGCCGGATTCGGCACTGTTGGCAGTGGCCCCAATGCCGGCATGCAAGGTGGCGCACCCGGCAGTCCCGGCGCCGTGCTCAGCGGTATGGCAGCCCATCCCGGCTCGACCGCAGGCCAGTATCAGGCCGCGAGCACCGGAACCATGCCCGGTGGCCCAACTGGGAGCGGCGGCACCATCCAGGGATTGCCCTACATCAATGGCTCGTCAGCGCCCAGCGGGACGCCGTACTACGATCCCGCCACCAAACTGTTCAACTCGAACGGCGGCTCGCTGTCGATTGACATGATTAACAACAACTCGTCAATCGCCAACGGCGGCGGCGGGTACTACCAGAATCCGGCGCTGCCTCAGGGCGCATACCTGGGTCAGGGTCCAAACTTCGGCCAGACCATTTTCGGCGGGTCAGCGCCACCAATGATGGGCAGTGCGGGTGGTGGTGCGAATGCCCAAACCGCGCCGGGCAACCTCTCGCAGGCGTTTCTCAATTCCCGCCTGCATCCGATCGCTGCCGGTCCTGGCAGTACGACTACTCAACCGATCTACGTGCAACCCGTCGCGCCATCACCAGCCCAGCAGCAGGCCAATACACAGGCGGCAACCACCAGCGCCTCCCAACTCTCCACGCAGCAGGCACAGTTGACCCAGTTGCAGCAGGCCAACACCACGCTCACCGCGAGCAATGCGGCGCTGACGAGCCAGGTGCAAGCGCAGATGGAGCAAATGAGACAGCTAACCGAACTGGTCAAGCTGTCCAATCTCGGGTTAGACGGTATGGGCGGCGGCGGCAGTGGTGGCGGCGGCATGGACACCCAAACGCTGATGAATCAACTCGGCGTGGCACGCATGGCGAACAGGGGATAACACATGGCAGCAGTCGGACAGTTAGTTGACAATGTTAATATCCCCGCCGATCCGTTCTCGCCAGATGTCACCCACCACCTCTGCACGTTTAGCGACGGCGCGAAGCTGCTGGTGTACTCGCGAACCACCGGAACCTACTACGCGCTGAGGAACAGTAGCGGCGTGTGGCAGGCTCCGGTCTCGTTGCTGACCAGTCCGCTGTCCAGCTACGACTCCAACACCATCGCCCAGAACGGCAACACCGTAGCCGTGTGGTATTCGCAGGGATCGGTTATCAGCAAGACCAACCTGTCGTATGCCTCTGGAGCAGTGTCCGCCACTGTCAACTCCACAACGCAACCGCAAATCACACGAATCACCGCACTCGATGCGGCATGGAGTTCAACCAACGCCTACTGGCTGCTGTTAACATTCCAACCCGGCGGCACCAGCTCCATCACCCTCTATTCGGCCCCAGACACACTATCTGGGTTGACCTATCTGGGTAGCGCATACACCGGCGGGTCAACCATTCTCCGGGCACATGTTGCACTGGCGTCGCCAACCAGCACCACCCAGTACATCACCGTTGCCGATCCCACCGCGGGGCGGATCACGCTGTACTCAAACAACATTGGCGCATCGTTCGGTACCGCCGAAACCGCCTACCACACCAGCTGTGAACACACCGTCGAGTTCGATGTCAACGGCAACCTCGATTTGCTGATCTACGACCCGGCAGTCAACGCGCTGCTTGATGTCAAACGCACCGGGACCGCGACCTACGCCGCCGCCGTCACGCTCTACAGCGCCCCGGCCATCGGGACGTCCATCCCCGCCACTGCCTACAACAATTCGACCGGCGCGCTCTCCGTGTTTTTCGAGACGGCGGCGAACCAACCCAACGATGAACTTTACATAGCGCAACAAGTTAGTGGCCGTTGGAGCACGGCGACCCTCGCAGTAGGCGGTGATGCCAGCGGCTATCACGCCGCCACCACCGGGCGTTACGTCGACGGCGTCAACCGTGATATCGTCTACGTCTACGGAACCGCTGCGCCCTACGCGATCTACCATTTTCAACTCGGCACCGGATCAGCCCCCAACACCCCGGTGATGACCTCCCCGACGGCGGGCAACGGCGGGAGCACCAGCCCGGCATCGTCTTTTAACTATTCCAACCCGATTCCCGGCGACCTGCAGGGTGCCTACGAGCTGCTCTATACCCGATCATCGGACAACGTGGTCATGTGGGATAGCGGCTGGGTTGCAAGTAGCGCATCAAGTGGCATCGCCTACGCTGGTACCACACTCGTCTACGGCATTCAGTATCAGGCCCAGGTCCGGGTCAAAGATGCGCAACTCGGTAGCGCCTCAGCGTACAGCACCGCCGTGGTGTTCACGGCGACCCGGCCGGGTGTGGCCACCATCACGAATGTGCTCGATAACGGCGTCAATGTGGTGGCAGGCGGCGACATCACATCCGCTATCGCCACGCTGACCTACTCCTGGTCGCAGCCCGACGGCAACACGAATGTGTCCTACCAAGAGTTGCTGTATGCGGATGACGGCGTGACACTCGTCAATAGTCTGGGGACTGCCACGTTTATCAATCCAGTTGCCAGCGGCTCCAGCATCACGCTCGGCACATTCACCATTACCGATGGGGCAACCCCGCCTATCACGAACCTCACCTACTACCGTTTCCAGATTCGCGCCACCGACTCTCAGGGCGGGGTCACCCTCTCGCCACAATATCGTGTACGCACCAACTGGACACCGCCGGGAACGCCCTACGACATCGGCATCAGCCCGAACCCCAACACCGGCGTGGTCACCGTCTCGTGGGTCAACGCCTCCGGCGTCAGCAGCATCAACGTGTTTACGCGTCCCACCGGGACGGCAACGTGGCAGCAACTCCCATTACCCAACCCGCTCGCCACCAGCATCCATGTGTTCCCACCCCCGGGCATCCCCTACGATTACGGGTTTCAGAGCGTCGGCAGTACCGGGATTCTGTCCGGTATTGCTATCGAACGGGCAGTTACCCTGCCGCTCAAACTCGGCTACTACACGGCATGGCTCAGAGACACCACGGCGCCGCTCACCGCCGCCGTGCCGTTGGGCATCCCCGGTCAGGCGCTCTCCTCCAACGCCTGGACCCAGGCCGAGGATAAATCCAGTTTCGTGCCCCAGGGCCTCTCCAAACCCAAAACCGACTACGGCCCCACCAACTGGCACATGCTCAAGGGTGCAAAGTACCTGATCTTCGCCCAGGACGGCCATGGGCCTAGTCTCGTCACAGCCCCCTCGATCATCGCTATCCTGCAGGCTATGTACGCCACACGGAACACACTCCAGTACTGCGACAACGAGGGGCGGTCGTACTTTGTGCGACTCGGCAACTTCTCAACGCCACTAGCCGACGATGCAATCAACCATCTGGCGACCTTTGACCTAGAGGAAACCATTACGCCCTTGACGATCCTGATCGCCTGAATCTGTCCAACGGCGGTTTCGACTGGAGCAGCCTATGCAGAGCACAACCATACCGGCTGCGCACAATCCGGCCAACTACTCGCCGCAGCAGGTGATCGATACCATTAACCGGATGAGTGGCAGCGCACACCCCACCACACGCTATGCCGTGCTGGATGAACGAACGCAGCAGCCGGTCGTATTGCCCTCGCCCCTGCTGGTCGATACAGGCAAAATCACCAACGACACCACGCAGAATACGCACCGATCGCTGGCCATCACGCTGCTCGAACCTGTAGGGCTCAACACACTCCAGCACCTCATTCAGCCCTGGTTCGGCTTCAACGATAACGCGGGGAATCTCCTGTTTGAAGTACCGCTCGGAGTTTTCCGCCCGGTGCTGCCGGATCGTCTACTCCAGGACTCTCAGAACATCTGGACCATTGCCGGGCTGGACCGAACCGTTGATATCACCATCATCCCCTTTGCAAACGACTATGCCATTCCCTCGGGCAACAATGTGATCGGGGCGGTAGTAGCCATGATGATGATGGACCAAAACCCTCGCAGTGAGGCCGGCGCACGGCAGCCAATCTCCTCGCCCTACGTCTGGCCGGACGCCAACAACCCCGGCATGACCCCCAGCGGCCTGGACGATGAAGGGCCGAACTTCCCGGCCGCGCGTATCCGAGCCACACCCACCACCTTCACCACTATCGGCCCGGTGATCGGCACCCGGCAAGATAAAAAGTCGGACATCGCCAATACCATGTTGGACACCATCTCCTACTATCCGCTCTGGGTCGATGAGGGAGGATCACTGAGGCTTCAGCCCAAACCGTACTACAACGGTAGTACGCCGGCAGTCGAGTGGACCTATGCCACCGACGCCACCTCCATTATCCGGCCGGGCGTGCAGCAGCAACTCTCCAATCAGGCGGACCTGGTGAACTGCGTGGGCCTGGAGTGCGCGCCCAGCGGCGGCCCAGTGATCTACTCCGAGCAGAAAAATCACTCCACCGACTCCGCCATCAGTATCCCCAATCGGGGTAAAACCGTCCGGCGCAATCTCCAGAACAACCTAATCGCGACCCAGGCGCAAGCTGACCTAGCCGCCTACATCGCGCTCGTCGAGTTTGCACTGCAAACCGATACTGTCTCCTGGTCAACCGCCATCAACCCACTGCATCAGAGTCACGACATCGTGGCCCTCAATGTCCGCAACCGAGACGGGAAACCAGAAATATCGAGTTCGGCACATCCCTACATTATGATCTCCCATTCATGGGATCTGAACACCTACGTCCAAACCAATGTGGCCGGCAGGCTGGTGCTGGTCTAGGAGGCATCCGAATGACACTCCCTCAATTCGCCCGTAGAGGCGGCGCCGCGAACACTGGCGGCGATCCTGGTCACAGCAGCGATGCTCCCAGCGGCGGCAATTCCAGCAACGCTCCCAGCGGCGGCGCGGCAGCTCTCACGCCACTGCTCGGCGGCCTGGTGAATCAAATTGCCGATCATGTCGCCGACGTGCAGGCCCCAATCCTCCAGCCACTGAGACGCGCCATCATCCGAGGGCAGGGAGCGAAGTCCACCTCAGTGCTGGTCAGCGGAGCGGGGCAGGGGGCGGCAACTATTGATCTGCCCGTCTACACCGCGTACACCTCAACCATGGTCAACATGCCAGGTGGTCCGCAGGTCGGGGATGACGTGCTCCTCTCCTCCAACGGGGAGGGAAATCGGATGGTGCTGATGAAGGTCAATTACTGACTCGCGCTATTCCGATGCTCTCGCCCAAGGTCGTCTCTGTGAAATGAGGCGACCCTTCTACCCGCTCCGTGGAGGCGACCCGTATGCCCGAAATCACACCCGATGCCACGCCACGCCACGCAAGAAACGCGAGTGCGGCGAATGAGATTGCATCACTCGAAGCCGCCTGGATTCGTGACTACTTCGCCGCTCAAATTAAAGACCTGCACCAACTCTCTGCCGAACGGGAGATACGTTACGAGCAGCGGTTCCTGTCGCAGGAGACCACCGTTCGCGAAAAGGCCGAAACGCTGCGCAGCAGTGTGGAAGCGGCAGCAGCTGCCCTCGCCATTCAGACCTCATCAACTGACAGGGGGCTGATGGACCACATCACCGCCCAGGAAAAATCGACCCGTTTGGCCCAGGAATCCCTCAAAGAGATACTGGCCGAAAAAGACAAAGCGGTCAACATGGCCGCGACGAATGCGGCCATGGCACAACAAGAGTTCAAAAGCTCTATGCTGACCCGACTGGACATCCTCAACGGTCACAAAGTCGAGATAGGCACCCTCACTGCTACTTTTGCGGCAAAAGATCAGATAGTCGCCATCCGGGATCAAGTCCTGATCATCGAGACCCGTCAAGCTGAAAATACTCGTGTAATCGCCTCACTGGCCACCAATCCAGTAGACCAGACCACTATCCGGCTCCGTATCGAAGCACTGGAAATGCGCCCCGTGGCTCTATCTCCAGAAGAGCAGGGGAAGTTCCTGACTCAGATTGCCGAACTGAAGACCGAAACGCAATCGCTCCGCACCAACGAGCATGATCTGCGCAACAAGTTTCAGATGGTCAAGGATCGTCCTGGCGCGTTGCTGCAACCGGAGATTGACGAGGTGCGACGTTTACTCCGGCTCGCCATCAAGGCTGATGTATCTGATCCGCTCACTAATGCCGAGGTCGTCGAAGTGCGGAGCGTGCTGAGCCGCAATTCTGCACGGAGCAGACGGTTGACCACATGGGAAGCCGCGTTAATCAGCGCCATCAGCCTTGCAGTGATTGCCGCTATCGTGACGTTTATTACGCATTTTCACTAGCCATAAAAATGAGGGGCCAGCTCTGATGCCCGACTGTTCCCTCGAAGCGTTTGAGCGCGGGCCATGTCAAAACCCGCGCTAGAGAGTGTTTTCGCCACACGGGGAATCGTCCCCAAGGAGTCCACATATGCACCGCTGTGATATCGTCCTTTTCCGTGGCCACGCATTCGGCGATTGGCTGATACGGCTCGGTCAATCTCTCCGCTATGGCCGGCGATCCGGCTATTTTCGCTTCACCCACTGCGGCCTGGTGGTTGACGGCCACGGCGGAACCATCGAGGCCACCAGCCGCGGCGTCCATCGTGGCGCACTAGCGGGACGGTCGGATTACGTGGTGATTCGTGTGGACGGCTCGGAGGAGGACCGTCGCCACGCCATTGCGTTTGCCGAGAGTTGCGTCCAGGCCCACCAGACATATGGCTGGCTCACAATCACTGGCATTGCGCTCTCGTTGGCCACGAACCGCCGGCTAACACTCGGTATCGACACCACGAAAATCTGTAGCGGCCTCGTCGGTGAAGCGCTGACCCGACTGGGCGTCATTTGGCCCAGCGAGCCGGAGAGCCTGTGCCCGGCCGATATCGCAGCGTTCTATTGCGTCTAGGAGTCGCGACGTTTACGTTAGCTTCGGCGCTCAACGCGCACCACGCGCTTTACGAGCCGCCACCACACTTTCTCGGGCAGCCATCGCGGCTTGGGCTGAATAAGCGCTCTGAACCGAGTTTCCGTGATGACATGCTCATTAAAAGTGACCCGTTGAACCCATTCTTGAATCGGATCGTCAGTCGTCATGTCGCCTCCGCATACATCGCAGCTATCTCTTCCGGCGACGGCTGGTGCTCGATGAACTCTAGATTCCCAAAACGAGCATAGGTGTAGCACCGCGCCTCTGGGATTGCAACCACGAACCACGCATACCCTAATCCCTCATCTCTCAAGATTCGAGGCCACCAATCACACAGTTTTATAACGCCTTCCGTGCCTGGAGGAATCGTCATGAGCGGCTCTACAGATCGAGCGCGGATTGGATCAGCAGAAGTCCACGCATAGTGCATCTCCCTCAACCTGACCACATCCCCCACCCGAAACTCTGCTGGCGGCGGCGTACTTCCCCAATAGACGTTAAATCCCATGCCTTGTCCCTCTGTTTCCATGCCCCATTGTAGGAGTCACCATGCATCGTATCCGTCTACTCACGCGCCTCGTCTGGAACACGCTCAACCCGTTTAACCATCGCGCCGGTGGCGCCGCGCCGCTCACTCTGTTGACTGCGATCATCCTCGTTATCGGCAAGGTGATCGTCCTGGCTGGCGCGATCACCGCCGGCATTCTGATCGACCATCACCTCAACCACGAGACCGCAGGCGGCGGCGCCGTGAATCCCGCACAACAGGCGCCGCTCCCAACGGTCCGTATCTCTGGCGGCAGCTCGCCGGCGACATGGAGCCTCGATGGGTATGTGGTACGAGTCCACAACCAAGGCGACTCCTCGTCCTGCGTCGGACAAACGCTGGCCACCATCGAGGAGATCACCAACGCCGAACGCGGCCGGCGCATCTCGTTTAGTTCGGGCTTCATCTGGAACGCGCTCAACGGGGGCATCAACCAGGGATTGACGTATCAGTCTGCGTTTGATTTCCTCCAGAACTACGGCGATGCCCCGCTGTGGGCCGACCCAAACGACGGTCTGAACTACCAGGCCGGGTATGGCGTCCCCGCCGCCGCCTACGCCCAGGCCGCGCCCTACCGCGCCACTGGATGGCACGCACTCTACAACTGGGACCAGAACACGATGCGGGCCTACATCTCCAGTGGGATCCCGATCGCCTTCACTATCCACGTGTTCGATTCGTTCTACCAGCAGTGGGGTGTCGGGTACGTGCCCTCGTTCACGAGTCAGTACGGCTACGCCCACTTCTGGCACTCCATGACCATCATCGCCTACGATCCGACGGGCGTGACTGGCCTCAACTCGTGGGGCGGCGGTCCGTATGGTTGGGGCGGGAACGGTCGGTTCCATATGACCTGGCAGTTCCTGGTCGACAACGGCGCCTACATCGTGGCCCCAGACCTACCGCTCAAGCCGTATTTCCATCGGGTCATCACCCACCCGAAGCCGCGGCATGTTGTGTTCCCAGCAAAACTCTGGAACGCCTACACCACCGGCCATCACCAGCGAGCGATTCCCTACCGCTCCCACGGCCGGCTCACCTACGCCGCCACACTCTGGGTGCGACACGGACCCAAACGAGCGGGCGCAATCACCCACACCGAGACCTGGCACCCGGCCGGAAGGCACGGCGTCGACGGGTACGAGCAAGACACGTTCCGCTACCAGCAACTGTACTTCTCGCCGGGTCGTCCCAAGTGGGCGGTGAAGTGGGCCGGGTATGCAGTGCATCATACGGCTCGCCACAAGACCGCCAAACACAGGAGCCACCATTGAAATCATTCTCTGCCGCTCTCGCTGGTATCCTGCTGATCGTTGCGGCCAGCATCGCTATAGTGCGCGTCCGAACAGCCCGGGCACCCCACGCGCCTGCCAACATCGGTCGGACCGCGACCTACACTTCGGCCATGCCAACCATGCGTATCGGCGGCGGCGCCTCCATCTCACGTGCCTGGCAGCCCTACCCCACGCGCGGTACAACCCATTTCGCGCAACTGTGGCGCGATCATCCCGAGTGTGGTCGCCCAATCGATCGCGAACGGCGCCTCGGCTTACTCTGGTTTCAGCGGTTTCGCCACTGCGTGATGCACGACACGGTGAGCGTTATCAGCGACCGCCCGGTACAACCCACGCCATACATTCCGCCGACTGCACTCCCAATTGCACAGTCCACAGTGACGCCAGTTCAGCCAACAGACATCCCGGTTCAGCCGACGAACCCACCGACGTCTGCGCCGCCTTCAACTCCCTGCGCCCCCGATTGCTCCCAGTGGGTACTGGGGCAGATTAACGCCGAGCGCACGCAATACGGTGAGGCGCCGCTCACGCTGTCCCCGCTGCTCTCCAACGGTGATGGATCGTGCATCGGCGCGATCGGCCACGCCGATCACATGGCAAACGATCTCCACACCATCGCCCACGACCAGTTCCCCACCGATGTCTGTGGCTCCTACTCAACTGCAGGGGAAAACGTCGGCGTTTCGGCCTACGGGTCGATTGCCGCGGACGTGCAACAGATCCACATCTCGATGAAGTCCGAGCCATTCAGCCTCGGCTGCTCGGGGAACCATCACTGCGACTGGATGAATCCCTCGTTCACCAGGATCGGCATCGCCATTGTTCCCGGCGCGTATGCGGGACTCCCCGCGCACTACCTCAGTGAGGAGTTCGCCGGATAACTATGCATCTCATGTCTCACCGTCTCCGCGCCGTCCTCTCTACCATCGGCCTCGTCGCCCTCTTGATCTACGCCATATACCGTGGCAGCAACAACGCCAGCCTGGCCGTATTCACCGGCGTGGCGGCGCTAGCGCTGTCCCAGACCATGAGCGCCTATCTACTCGCCGTACTTGATGCGAAAACCTTACGCGCCGAGCGCTGGCTGCTGCCCGGTCGGTGGATAGAGTCACCCGTGCCGTTCGCCGGCGAGATCGTCGCGCTGCAAGGCAGATTCTTACTGCTGAAAACGGCGGACGGCGGCGACCAGCGCATCCCGGCACAGGTAGTGTTTACCAGTCCGACGACCATCTACGACGCCAAGCCACCACCACCCACACAGGAGACAGCATGACCCCGCTCGTTAATGCCTCATCCCTGATCGACCTGACGGCAGCTGCTTTCGCGGTGGCCGCTGTAGTCCAGATTTCGAAGTTCGGCCTGGACTACCTCATCAAGCCGACCAGCCCGAATCACACGAACATCGTCAGGTTGTACGTCTATATCATCGCGACTGGTGTCGTCGTGCTCTACTCTTCGGCCAACACCGTCGTGGCATTCACCGGCCAGTTTGTCACTGGCGTCCTGACTGCGGTGCTAACCGTGGGCACCGGTGCCATCCTCCAATACAACCTGCTGAACGGATTGAGTACCACCCCCGGCTCCATCGCTGCGAGCTCGCCTGCCACCGTATCCGATCTTCCAACCCAAACACCGCCCACGCCATCCGTCGCCGCTGTCCTCGTTCAGCCCGCTCCAGTCGAAGCCATGAGCACTCCGACATCCGACCCGGCCCAGCGCATTTAGGCCGGGTCGACTTCTGCCTCTGGCCGAGACAACAGATTGAACTCCTTCAGGGTCTCGATCAAATCTGACGCGTGAATGACAATAGCGGCGGTCTTGCCCTCTGTAGGAGCGACAGTTATCCGCAGCACGTATTCACCGCCCAGTGATTCACGATCGATGTCGACAATGCCATCCGTTTCACCGTAGCCAAGCACCTGCCCTTCGAAACCGAATAGCAACGTTGGCTCCTCATGCACCCCAGTGATTCGGGCATGGAGCCTATACGTCACATCACTCATCTCATTCTCCTTTTTCTCCCGCCAATTCAAACTTGCTTTTGCGCTTGAATTGGCGGGAGATCATCAACGGTCATGATTCGCGGTATGCCAGGGCAATCAAAAATATCATGATGAAACCTCCAGGAACCGCCAGGCGGGGAATCGCGAGGGGGCGGGTGATATGGCTCCCTCCAAACGTCACACGAATCGCACACCCAACGCACTGGAAACAACGGCTCGCCGGAAGCCGTAACGGCATCGGCAAAAAGGAGATGTCCGAAGGGTCGGTAAAACATGCGATAGAGGTTTTCGCTCTCTTCTGATCCGGCTTCAGCATCATATCCAACCTCACGCACAACTGCATCGGCCATCGCCATCGCCGTCCCGCCAGTACCTTGATCGGCCCAAAACACAGAACCAGCATCGCCGACTTGCAGCAAGGACAATGCCCCGCGCGCGTTGCTTAGCGCATAGTAGGACCGCTGGGCAAACCGCACGAGCTGCTCCCGAGTCCAACGGTCAAATGGACTCTCTCCATAATCTAAGGTCTTCATCTTATCTCCTCTCTCTGCCGTCGTCTCAGTCTTCGGGCTGGGCGGCGGCTTTTTTGCGTTCAGTGAGTTCATCGAAGACGCCAATAGCATCCCGCATGGCCTGTAATTCAGCGTTCGAGAGTCGGGCGTTCTGGCGTATTCGAGCCGAATGGCTTTCCCACAATTGGGCGGTTCGTAACGCTCTCATCACCAAACGGGACAACAGGGGCAGTCTCTCATTCAACATGCGCTATCCTCCGTTCCAACTCATTCATCACTCAGTCCCAATACAGCGCAATCATCGACTCCTCCGGCAACTCGCGCAGATATGCCCACACCGCCCGATTCTGCGGTTCCTCGTACACGCCAGGATGGTCGCTGAAGCGTAGCAACTCCCGAACAGGCCCCATTCTGAGCGGATCCCCGGTGCCGGTCTTCTGTGTATTGCCGTAGTGTTCATCCCGGACGTTCAGGCCGCTTAAATAGGTGTTGAACATCGCCGGTACCGGGATCTCGAATTGGCGACTAAAATCTGACAGAAAGCAAAACAGGTCAGGGCATTGCTCTAGTGTTAGAACTGTCTGAGAATACCCCTCTTTCTCCCAGTCGCCTTCAACTGGCAGCAGCTTCAAATTTAGCCCCATATCCTCAACCTCCTCAATGCTCACCTCAGGCAGCGTAGGCGAAACATTCTCCGGCCACGGAATCATGATAGAGCCGCTATCGTCAACAGCTCCGAATACTTGATGCATGGCGGCGCCATGCTCGTTGGTGCAGGTGACGTCGATGCCATAGTTAGCGACGCCGTGCCGTTGCGCCTCAATACGCGCCTCGACGCACTCTGCGATTACTCTATCAACGAAGTTCATGCCCGCTCCTCTCGACATCCCGCTCATCCAACGCTGTGAGTAACGGCTCAAGCTCGCTCCACACGTCGAACAGGCACTCCTCACAGAGCAGGAAGCTAGCAACTCCGTACAGTTGGAGTTCATTTATGGACCGGCAGTTTCTACACACCCCATAATCGCGAGCGTGGGCAGCAATCCTATCCACGCCGGTCAGGTGCAGGCTCATGGCTCCTCCGATGGCACTGGCTCCGCTGTCTCAATGGATATCGCTAGGCCATGCAGCGGGCAATTCTCGTTGAAAACATAGGAGCTTTCTCCGGCTATCTGCACGTAGCCCCGCCCATAGTGGTTATCCATAACCGGACAGAGACAGCCGAGACGCACCGCCTCGTCACTGCCCGGTGGCGGCGTGTCCGTGGTCATGGCTTCATGAGCCAGGCCGCCATGAGCAACAGCACCGAGATCGTCAGAACCACACGGCACCGGCTTTATAGTCCGCCAGTGAAGCCGCCGCGCCCGCCATGCCTATGGCAACCCCGAACACAAATAGGATTTGAGAGCCAACCATCCACCCTCTGTCGTCAATTTTCATCTCTGCCCCCGTTGTGGCAAACGAAACCCGGCAGACGATGCGGGAATCGGCTCAGCCCGCCCTTCAGCAATGCCGTACAGCTCCGCGAGCGTATGACTGCCGACTCTCTGCGGCACATTTCGCGCAGCAAGCCATGCGGCTGACTCAGGAGCAGTCAGCGACGTAAAGGTAATCCTGCCGGCACACCGTCCTGGCCGCGTTACCGCCGGATGCAACATCCCCAATTCCTCATTCGTACTGATCAGCACCAGCACGCGCAGCCCTTGTCCAAGCAGCCCGTCGGTGACGTTGAGCAGTCGTGAGAGCGCCTGTCCGACATGTTCCTTGGCATCGACCGTCAGCATCTCACCTGTATCCTCCAGCACCAAGAGACGCCACTTCTGCTCTGGAGGAGGACCGGAGGACACAGGCGCGAATCCATCCTGCTCGTCATCAAAGAGCACGTTCAACAAGTAGGCTGAGCTATCACCAAACAACGTTTCCGGATCGACGATGTAGTGCACCGTGCACCACGTCCGCCACTCCCACCCAAGCGCGCGCAGAGCAAAACTTTTGCCAGTGCCTGGTGGCCCGTTCCAGAGGATGATACGCCCCGACTCCGGGCGGGTATGAATCAGGGCGCCGAGTTCAGCCCGGACAGACCGACTGTAGTTCTCCTCGATTTGACCCCATGCAGGGATGTCAATCATGCGCCGCATTTTGCGTGGCCCTTGCGGGGTCAACGTCCAGAGCCACAAGGGAATGCGCTGTTCATCGGTCAAGACCGGCGTGGGGAACAAGTCACGGAGCGCGCTCAGCACTGAATCGCGACCAAAGACCGACAGAGCAGCGATCCTCACACTGATCGAGCCGTCCACAAGCGAGACGTGCGCCGCTCCGCCTTCAAGTTCGATAATTGCAGATTGAAAACCGTCGGAAACGTATTGGTAGCGAATCTGATCCGTGAGGCAATCAAGCGACTCCGCCGATGTGGCCCAACTACCATCTTTCATGTAGGGTGTCCGTTTTGCCATGGCATACCTGGTAAAGAGGTCGCTCGTGAAGTCTCGTCCCGTTTGCGTGTCGATAGTCAATTCGGTCAAAACCTGGTCAAATGTGTCGATCATAGATTCTTCTCTCCGCCCTTCTGCTGAAAACGGTCATTCTCGCTCCTTACTTTCCCGTCAATAGCAACTGCTGTATATCCGCGACCCCATTCCGTTGCGCCGCTTCGTAGACCATCGTGCTGTGCTCCCCCGACCACCGACCCATCCTGCAGCATCAGGTAGGGCAGCATCTCACGAGCAAATCCTTCGGTGGCTTCAGCCCTGCTCTTCTCGCTATCGTCCAGCCCCTCGACTGTTGCGATGATTTTCGCCTTCAGCAGATAGACGAGCACACGCCAACGACGCTGGCGTTCCAACGTTGCCAGAGCCTGCACCTGCGCATCCGTGCGGTGGTCCCGACGCGAAAACTCTCCGGGTCCGGCTGCTCGATGGCAAATGAGTACCAGCGGGCGCCGATCTCGGCCATCAGCTGATACGACGTGTCCGACTCGTGCGTGCTGAACCGAACTGCGCCGGCCTGTTTAAGCAACTGACGCATCTCAGCAACAGACTGACTGACTTCGACGGACGTGTTCTCGGCGTAGCGGCGTTTCTTCGCCATTACTCATGCTCCCCCGTCTTTTCGGGGGTCGCGCCCCACTCCTGTTCCGCCGCCAGAATATCCCGCGTCTCCCGTAGCATTCGCAGCGCATGGTCCAGTTGCTCGATATGGCACTCAATCAACACCTGCGTCGCTGGACTCTGGGTCACCACATGCCGGTCGCAGTACTCGGCATGGAGGGCTTCGGTCCGGTCGATCACGTCATCAACAACCAGAGACAACGGACGGGAGGAGATCATGAAACAACCACATTGGTCTTGAGTGCTGCGATAATCACCGGCCAATCCCAGCCCGGTTGCGCGTCGGTACGCTCGCCAAGGGCATTCAGCAGTTCACCGGTCTGGACAGCGTCGAGTTCTCTGGTCTTGACGATGGAGAAGCCATGCTTGCGCAGGTACCGCCAGGTGGCTAACCGCGCGTCGTCGGTCGACATCGTCGCGGACTCTGTCGCAACGGCAGATGCCGATTTCTTCGACAGTCGGACCGCCTTCAGCCGTTCCCCTCCCACAAGCGCCTGGAATCGTTTCGGTTCCGCTTCAATCTCGGCCACGGTCGGGTCCAGCATCGCCGCCAGCGCCTCCAGTCCAGCCTGGCGCACACTATCCCGCCCGGCATTGGACAGCGGAACATTACGCGGCGCGTCAGGGTCGGGCAGTAATTCTTCCTGGCGGTTCATGTCGTCACACTTGATCCCGCTGTATGGATAGGCGAGTGCCCACACTCGCCGTCGTTCTCCCAACAGGCGAAGCAGAGATGGCCACCACAGCGCCAGCAGCGCTCATATTGGTCTTCTGGGATAGCAATGCCGCACCGGCCACAGTAGTCAATCGTCACCGTGGTCATCTGAGAAGCGGGCGGCGAGTCAGGGTCGGGCAGTAATTCTTCCTGGCGGTTCATGTTGACGCCTCCTCTCGTTGTTTCGCCGTCATGACGGGGCTTTCCAGTACACTCGAATCCTGATCAAGCGGGAATATCAGCACGCCATCGACCGCATGCCAAACATCCGACAAGCGCTCAATCACCGACTCGATCCGGGTCTGGCATCTCCGCACCTCTAGATAGAGCCAGCGGGACTCTCTGGCAGCGTCCGCATGCCCAAGCCCTGCCAGACGATCCGCCATGGCGTTGAGGTTGTCCATCGCGCAATACTGATCGCCTAGAAAGTCGGCAGCCTCTTTGCAATACAGATACTCATAGCTGCCGCCGCTCACAACTGCACCGCCTGTTCCTCGTAGCGTTTCAGCACGGCACGAAGCGCGCTCTCCGACACATGCCACTCTGCCGCCAACGCCCGCGCCGGCGTACCCGCCGCCCGCTCTCGTGCAATCTGCGGCCAGAACGCGACCGGGATTTTCGGGAATGTGCGTTGCCCGGTCCCGGTGATTGGCACCGCCCACCACCCGTCGGCGAGTGGTTTCAGATAGGGCGCAACGACATCACGACTTCGTGGCTCACAGTCCGACGTTCAACAATCTCACCACCTACACCGGCACCGTCGAGACCGCCAGCGGCGAGCAGCTGCACGACCAGCTCCAGACCTCATACAACAAGGTGAACGTCACCATCCCCTTCATCGACCCCAACAACACCACCTGGAACGTCCACTTCGATGACATGGTCGAGGAGCTGGTAGACGTGCGATCTCAGGTCGACGGCCTCCAGTGGTATATACACTGCACCCTCTACGAAGGCTAGACCGTGACACGACCACCATCCGGCCACCTCAGCGGCCAGGACGAGTCAGGCTTCGGCGGGATCTCCCTCGACTCAGTCAATCCCATCACCAACTCCAAACCATCCGCCAGCCTCTACCACTCGCTCTACCACGCACTCCACCAGAAACACCACAAAGCGCCCAAAGCGCCCGCCGTCCACAAAGTCCACAAAGCCCACGTCCCCGTACCTAAAAAGCCCCACGTCGTCCACCCGCCCAAGCCCAAGGCCCCCAAGAAGCCCCACGCCGTCCACGTGGTCAAGGCCAAGGCTCCCAAGAAGCCCCACGCCGCCAAGGCGGCGAAGGCGACTACGGCGCCTCACGTAGCCAAGACCCACCTCGGCGCAGTCCGGATCAAGAGCCACGGTGGCAAGAACCACCTCGGCTCGGCCGCCCAGGGCGGCCTCACCAATACCGGCGTGCCCAGGGACCAGGTAAACGCCGATGGCAGCGTAACCAGGCTCAACAAGGACGGCACCAAGGGACCAGGGCACATCGGCAAACACGACGGTCCAAACCCGTACCACTGGAGCAACCACCCAGCCGCCACCACCATCGACAGCCGAGGACATCGGTCCTCGGCCGCCGGCGCGGCAGCTACCGCTGCCAACGCCTCGGCTCCAGCCCACAGCGGCAGCAGACACAAGGGAGCGGGCGGAGGAGCTGTCGCTCCTCACGCCAGCCACGCCAGCCACGCCAGCCACGCTTCTCACTCTCCTCACGCGCCCCACACCCCACACGCGCCACAGGCGCACAAGGCGCCAAAACCCCCGTTGCAGCTCAACACCGATTCTTTTCTCGGCACCGACTCCCACGTCGAGTCACACCGTCCAACCCCGCTGGCCCCAGCCACCCAGCACCGAATGCCCAAACCCCACTACCGATAGGAGGACACCATGCAACAGCAGCTCCTCTACGGCGTCGCCGTAGTCCCCGCCGTCATCGGACTCACCCAGATAGCCAAGACTGCTGGCCTTCCAGGCCAGCTCGCGCCGATCCTCGCCGTCCTGCTCGGGATCCTCGCCGGCCTCGGCGAAATGTACGGCGCTCAGTGGCCCATCATCCAGACCATCATCGTCGGCATCGGCCTCGGCCTATCGTCCGTCGGCCTCTACTCCGCCGGCAACACCGCCTACACCCACATCACCAGCAAGAACGACCCAGCCCCAGGGCCAACTCCCATGGCTCCGGCACCGCCAGGAGCAGGCATCACCCTCACCCCCACCCCCACACCACCCGATAACACCACGAAATGACTCCAGAATCCACAGAATCGCACAAAATGGCGTCGCCTGACCCGCTAAACGCCGCATGTGACGTTAATGGTTACCTGCTCGGCCTAAAGGCCGCATATACACAACGGCACCAGCGTTCCGACAGCTCACACGAGCAATTCCTCATCGAGTTCCACGCCGGCCAGCTCGAACACGCCATCGAGCTCATGGAAGAGGTTCACGACATGCTCAGAGCCGAGATCAAATGGGAGGCACTTTGTGCCCCCCTGAAGGGGGGCACACGTGCCCCTTGACGCCCGCAAGATCGCCCACATCACACACAAGTGGCCTTTCGTCGTGCTTGGCCGGCAGCAGCAGCTCATCCTCACCTTCCGCACCGCAGCCGGCAACACCACCGCCTCCATACCCGTTCTCTGGAAGGTCATGGACGACCGTGACCCAACCCTCACCCAGGAGAACCACACCCTGCCCGCCGGGCTGGGCGGCCAGTCAGATGCCATAGGCATCTTCCTCCAGAGCGATGTCACCTACCAGCAGCTTCGCTCCTGCATCTTCGCCCAGCTCGCGCCGGGCTCACCCGCACCCGACATCGCCAACAAATTCATCCTCGCCGGCATCGAGCCATACGGCATGATCCCGGGAGAGGGTCGCTACTACACCGCTTGGATGAGGCAACACTGATGAAGAATCACGTCACAAGCTACTGGCACTACCACACGGCCGTGTGGTTCACCGTCCTGGCCGGCATCATCGCCTTCGCCGGTACATCCGCCACCGTCCACTACATCCATCGTGGCGGCCTCAAGCTGGCACCGTTGCCCCCGCCCATACACATCAGTGGGGGACGCGTCCCAGCCTACTTCTCGCTCGCCAACTTCATCGTGCGCGTCCACGACCAGGGCAACTCATCCTCATGCGTCGGCCAAACCCTCGCCGCCATCGAGGAGATAACCTACCGAGAAAGCCACCCGCACCAGCACCCGGGTTTCTCCAGTGGCTTCATTTGGAACCAGCTCAACGGTGGCGCAGACCAGGGCATCACCTACGACGCCGCGTTCTCCCTCCTTGACCGGGAAGGGGATGCCCAGCTCCACGTCTTCCCCCATGATGGTCAGGCGTCCGATCTCTGGATTCAACCCGACGTCGCAGTACTCCGCGAGGCGCGTCAGTACACCACCACCAGATGGCAGTCCATCAGCCCCTATGACATCCACACGGTTGAGTACGAGATAGCGCACGGACGGCCCGTGGCCGTCGCAATCCCGGTCTACAGCAGCTTCTTCAACAACTTCGGCATCCATTACCTGCCCACCATCTCCTCTGAATCCGGCCAGTTCGAGTTCTGGCACTCCATGACCATCGTCGGCTACAACCAAACCGGCCCACTCATCCTCAATTCCTGGAGCACCAACTTCGGCCTGAACGGCCTCTGGCGTGCTACCTGGTCCATGCTCCCAGCCTACTCCGCCGGCCTCGTCGTATCCACCCCTCACCACTACTACCAGCCACCTGCCAGGAGACACCATGCCGGCCACCTACCAGCTCGTCATAAACGACTTCCTCACGGCGCTACGCGCCGATCTGTTCGACACACTCACCCCACCCACCGCTCCACGGTGGTCCGACGCGGATCTCACTAGAGCACTCGATCGCTCCCTCAATCGCTACTCCCAGGTTTCGCCCAACCTCCAAGCCGTCCAGATCGCAGCATCACCCCAGATCAACCAGTACCCGCTCCCTGCGGGAGCGTGGTACGTCGACGCCGTCGAGTACCCCTTCAACCTCTTCCCCAAGGTCTACTGCCCCTTCGTTCAGAAAAAGACACCCCAGATCTCAAACCCTGTAAATAATGTCGCCATCACACTGGCCGCTACCGCGGGCGGACTCGTCCCAGCTTCGCTGGCCTCGTTCTCGCCCACGCAGTACACCTACACGTGGCTCACAGCTGGTGGCGGCGAGTCACTACCGTCCCCCAGCCCGTACTCCAGCGTCGTCGTCGGCGTGCCCAGTACAGTTGTTCTAAGCGGAATACCGATCGGCCCCTACGGGACCGTTGCCCGCAACATCTACCGCTCCCGCGTCACCGGAGGACTGGCCCTGGCGGGCCAGATCCCCGACAACACCAGCGCAACCTTCACCGACAACACACCCGACTCGCAGCTGCTCGGCCCACTGCCCATCCAGAACACCACCGCCGGCCAGGACATCATCGAGCTAACGCTCGATCCGTCCGCCTACCCCACCCAGCAGACCGACATGCTCGAGCTGCTGTATGCCACCAAGCACACCTTGGACGTATCGGGGACTAGCGTCCCCGAGCGCCACTGGCGTGTCATCTACCAGGGCGCCAACGCCTACGCCGTCCAGGCCTACGTCCACGCCGTCGCCGACAACTTCGAGTGGGTCGATGGGCATCTTCGAGACCGCGTAGACGACACCAAATCCGCCATCCTTTGGCAGAAGAACGCCTACGGCCTCATGGAGGCGTACGACCACACCATCAAGCTCGTCAAGGAAGAGTCAAATGCCTTCATCAGCAGCCGCATGCAGTGGGGCGACACCCCGCTACGCTGGAACTGGACGTAGAGCTATCACTTCTCATGCGGCGGCTCGGGTTGCCGCTAGGGCATACGCGGGCCCTTACGGCCCGCGTAGCCCATCGCGCCCACCCGCCCCCGCTAAAGCGCGTCCAATGGCTCACGCAAACACCGTCTCAAATAGCACAGGGCTGGACATGCCGACAACGCAGCATCTCCAGCCCCCAGCCGGCCGACCCGGGAAACCCAAGCCCACTCGCTGACAAAGCCCGTACGGCTTTCTAGCCAAAGGATACACCGATGCGCACCATGCCAGCCAACATGATCGCAGCCGTCAGCAGCTCAAACCAGCAGCTCGCCATGTCCGTCGTCGTCCAGGACAACACACTCTCATTTTCCCAGCTCACCACCGGACCCAATGCCGGCCACGTCACCAGCGTCCACAGCAACGTCGGCACCATCCTCCGAGCCGTGGTAACCAGCACCGGCGCCATCTACGTCACCCGCATCACCGTCGCCAACAGCGCAGCCCAGTGGGCCGCCTCCGGCGTCCTAGCCGCCTCCGGCGCCCGCTACACATCCAGCTGCAACATGTCCGCCACCACCAACCTAATACGCCTGTTCTTCATCCGAAACTCAGATGCAGCCGTCTGCTACGTTGACTCCACCGACGACGGCCTCACCTGGTCGGCCGTAAACGTGGCCGCCACAGCGCCCACCGGACTCACCTACTGTCACGGCATAGCCACACCCACCGTCGGCACCTGCTACGCATCCTACGCGCAGTACGACGGAGGCACCAGCGGCCAGGGGCCGATCTACCAGACAACATTCAGCACCACCTGGTCACCACTCACACCATCAGGGCCAACCGGGAACTGGGGGCAGATACGCGGCATGGACGTCACCCAGGCGGCCAAAATCCAGGTCGTAGCCGGCTTTATGCGCGTCCTGCAAGCAACCGGCTTCGCCGCGGGAGCCTACACCATCAACGGAGCAATCAGCCCATGGGCCACCATCAAGCCCATGGACCCGCCAGCCATCGGCCTGTCACACCAATACCCATCCGTCTTCTGGTCCGGCACCTACTTCTACTCCACCACCACCGTCATCGACGACGGCAGCGTCACCGGATCCGCCGCCACCAAGACCGAAGTCTGGCAATCAACCGACAGCGTCAACTGGGCGCCAGTCGCCAGCATGGGGAACCTTTTCCCCAACGGAGCCAGCGTCCTGGTATCAAACGGCGTCTTCTACGTCTTCGACGGACAGACCGTCATGCAGTCCAGCACCGGCACCAACACCCTCGATCTCACCGCGGATCTCGTCACCCTGGAGATCGTCGAGAAGCCCAACGCCGAGGGAGGGGCCAGCATCACCCTCAACAACTACAACGGCCAGTACACCAACGCGCCGCAGCTCAAGTCCAACGCCAGCGTCACCATCCAGTTCGGCTACGGCCCCGATCTCATCACCACCCACGTCATGTACATAGACCAGGTACGCAACGAAGCCACCGCCGATCGGCTCGATATCATCCTCGATCTCCGCGACTGCACCAAGTTCCTCACCCAGGTCAGCAGCCGTTTCATCGCCCTTTCTGGAAAAACCATCGCACAGTTAATTCAATACGTCTGCGACCAGGCCGGCGTCACCGTGGCCTCAATAGGCACCACCCCGCAGTTCTCGCAGACCATCCCATGCTTCGCGATAACACCCGGAGAAACCTGGGACACCGCCCTAAATCGACTGGCGAATGTCTACGCCTTTGCTTACCGTAGAGAAGGTTCGACAGTAATATTCTCGGAACGACAGTCGAACGACGCCAGTGTGTGGACGTACGGCAGTGAGACGTTCGGCATCAACTGGAGCAAGACCGCAGACCAGTCGAGCGTCATCAGGGTGATAGGCGCACCAACAGGCAACACGGTTGCCTTCGCTGAGGCAGTAGACACGGCACAGCTGAGTGCCACCGGCAGAGAGCGGTACCGACACATAGTAGAGAGGCTGCTCACCACCAGTGCCCAGTGCCAGATCAAGGCAAGCCTGGCCATGCGAGAGGAGCAGGCGCACTCGACCACGGGCAGCGTGAGCGTGGCACTCAACCCAGGGCTGCAGCTCCTCGATGTCCTAACCATCACGGACGCACGAGTGGGACTAACCAACCAGCCAGCACGAGTGGAAGAGATCCACTGGCACGTCGACATGAACACCGGCGCCTACTACCAGCAGCTCGCCCTCACCCTACCCTGACGATGGTCCCTCTCGCCGTCCGTGCGTCGTGCACAGAGCCGTACGTGCTGGCTTGCGAACCAGTCCAGCCAGGATGGCCGGGCTTCGGGGGCCGTGTCGTATGCCGGTCTGAGAGTCGCTTATGTCAACTGTCTTGAGCCCAAGCCACCTGCTACTCTCCCCGGATTGCCCCCAGATAACGCGCGGCAGACCGCGCCACCGCCGCCTCACCCTCCTCGGCCACGATACGCTGCCACCAGGCGCCGTAGATTCGATCATAGCGGAACGGCTGCAGGGCCGACACGATGCCCTCGATGGCGCCGGCGGGCAGGGGAATAAGGTTGGGGTAGCTGTACATGAAGCTGACATAGCGACGGTCGGCAACCACCGTGAGGATGTCGCTGCTGAGGAGCGCGCCTCGGCCCGCCGCTCCACCCGCCCAGTGCAGCACCGTACCCCCCGCGAAGTGGCCGCCACAGCGGATCAGCGTGACCCCGTCGGCCAGGGATCGCGTCTCCCCCTCCCAGAACATCACCGCCGGGTCCGGGCGCATGACCCACTGGCGATCAGCCGCGTGGAGATAGATGGGCGCGTCGAACGCGCGGCTCCACTCGACCATGGAGGCATAGAAGTGCGGGTGTGAGATGGCGATGGCGGAGATGCCGCCCAGCGCCTCCACCGCCGCAATGGTGGGGGCGTCGAGCACACTGACGCAGTCCCACAGGACATTGCCGGTGGGTGTCTGGACCAGCAACGCGCGCTGGCCGATGGCAAGCTCCGGGTCGGTGCCGATACCGGTGAGCCCCGTCTCCTCCAGCTTGATGACGGTGTGGTGATCGTGTTGCAATGTCTCCAGCGTGGTCCATTGCTGACCGTCGTACCCGACATACTGGCGCTGGTCCTCGCATACCGGGCAGCGCTGGGGCGGCCGGTCGGTCGCCGCGAATTGCACGCCGCAGGTTACGCAGATAGAGTTTTCCATCGCACTCTCCTTTTCAACAGCCCCAGATTCTGGCGGGTCATCAGGGTCACACTGGTCGTGATGCAGGCATCGAGGCGGTCGGATAGATTCTGAGCCGTCATGGCCTCCGGCAAGCCGATACAGACCAGCTCGGTCGCGGGCTGCCGCTCTCCCCAGGTTCCTTCCGGCTCAATCGCGATGCGCCGGCCAACCATCTGCAGGGTAAACGGCAGATTTGGCGCATCGGCCAGGGCTAGAATGCCTTTGGCACGAAAGATCTCAGAGGGCAGGCGTTCCAGCGCCGCGCGGACCGACCGGTAGGCCAGCGGATGCTCGGTCGAATAGCTCCAGGTACCGAACTGGAGATGCCGGCCGTCGCTGGCGTCGATCGGGGGCCGAACGAGATCGCGCCGGCTGTCGATCCCCATCACGACCTCGAAGGGCACCTTCGCGTCTACCGCCTCGATGACCCGCGCCCCCGGCGCCAGCGACCGGATCCATCCGGCCAGCTCCGCTCGCCGTGGGGCGTCCACCAGGTCGACCTTGTTCAGCACGACCACATCCGCCGACCGAATCTGATCGTGGATCAACTGTTGGTCCAGCCGTGGATTTCGTGCTTGCTCGGCATCGACCAGGGTGATAATGCCGTCCACCCGTGTCCGCTGGCGCAGCGCGGAGGTACGAAAGGCGGCGGCCACGCCAATCGGGTCGGCGATACCGCTGGCCTCCACGATCAGATGTTCCGGCGACTGGGGCCGCTCCAGCACCGCCAGCGTGCTGGTCACTAGATTGCCACGCATCGAGCAGCAGACACAGCCATTGGTCAGGCTAATCGAGTCCTCATCCAGATAGTCGATCAGCCGCGCGTCGATGTTGATCGCCCCGAAGTCGTTTACCAGCACCGCCAGCCGCATCCCATGGTTGAGCCGCAGCAGACGATTCAACAACGTGGTCTTCCCCGTGCCCAGGAACCCGGTCAGGATGGTGATGGGGAGGGGGGATGGAAGGGGCATGGTGGACTATTGTCTCAGATGGCTCCCTCTCCCCCTATTTGAGGTACGTCATGAACTCCTCAACCGTCATCCCAGCTTTTTCGATGATGTTTGCCATGGTGCCGCGTGCAATTTCCCTTTGATTCAGGACCACCACGGTCACATATGTACGCTCCGGCGTGACCCTCTTCATGGTCTAATGGTCCCCCGACAGTGTGCCCGTTCAAATCCCGCGCGCTTCAACGCTGCCAGGCACTTCTTGCTCGTACAGAGAGGTGGTCGCGTCAAACCGCCGTCGACGCAAAGGCAAATTCGGGCAGACGCGCGCTGCGAGCGGTGACGATCTCTTCATCGATTCGGGCCGACAGGGGGACATCGTGCGGTTCGGGCTTGCCGGGCAGTATGGTGATCCCGGCTTCCTCGAACACGCGCTCGCGCTCGCCCACGTCCTCGAGAGTCGTGAGGTAGAGCGTGGTCGCTTCCTCAATCCGCTGCATCGCCTTCTCCAGACTCCTGGCGCAGGTGGAGATTCCAAGTTCCACGCAACGTGCAACGTATCGCCCGTCTTCTCGGTGAAATTTGAACGTCAGCATGATGTAGCCCTCAGCCTGTCATGAACCCCCGCGAGGGGGAGGGGGGGGCGGCGCTTGCCATAAAATAGAAGACCACCACAAAGGACCTCTCTTCTCTCCCATGCACATCATTCACGGCACCTGGATTCCGCGCGAATCCGACGACTTCATTCAGGACGGCGACTTCTGCCTCTGGGTGGAGACGGATGCGCTCGTTTCGCAGGCGTCGTGTCAAGGCGACCGGCCGCTGCACCCGCGGCATCTCTCCCACCAGGCGCTGGCTGCGTTCCTCGATGAGAAGCTCGGCATCCGCACCGTGTATGGCGGCGACGTTGGCGGGCTGCTTACCCCATACGTGTTCCAGTTGCCCAGCGCTGCCGGCGCCCCACTGCCCTCGCCCGAATTGGTTCCTTATATAGCGCGTGTAGACGAGGAGATACCGGCCGAGTGGGAGTTGCGTCCCTGGCAGGTCTGGTGTCTGCCGCTGCGCCACTGGCCGGTGATCGGAACCCTGCGCGATATTCACTTTGCCGCTTTGAACGATGCGGACGATTTTCAGATTGGCGCCGATCTGCTCTTCTGGTACCAGTACACGCAGGTGCTGAAGGGGATTGTGCTGGGAGACAACTACATCCCGGCGCTGACTTACCGCGCGCTGCCCGCCGGCGATGGTGGCGCCGGCTTCGAACTGCACGGCGGCTGGGAATTGATTGCTCAGAAGTACGATACGGCGATCGAGCGCTACGCGGCCTGCATGCCGCCGGTGTGCCTGGCCGGTTCAGAGGGCCCGGACTGCGACGGGCTGTATGCGGCCGAGACGCTGCTGCGCCATTGCTCCGAGCATCTGCTGGACGCGATCCTCCTTGGCGCCCCGGTTCCGGTTGCGCTGGAACGCCGGATCGACGGTTCCTTGCTGCAGTTGTGCTGGCACCATCTCACGCCCATCGCCGGCTCGGCGGAGGCGCTCACGCTCTACCGGCAGTGGGCGGACTGGCGTGCCCGCCTGACGGCGTCGCAGGCGTCCGCCGGTTTCACCCTCTGCTTCCGTCTAGAGGAGGCCCGAGCGGACGAGGTTGATGCCTGGCACATCAGCTTGCTGGTCGCGTCCCGGCGCGACCCCTCGCTGAAGGTTTCTCTGGCCGAGTACTGGTCGATCGGCGTTGAAGAACGGGTGCGGCTGGCCGCGCATCTGGGCGCGGATTTCGAGAAGCATCTGCTGCTGGCCCTGGGCCATGCCGCTCGCGTCTATCCCAAAGTGTGGAACGGTATGGAGACCGATCGTCCGGCCGGCTTCGTCCTGACGCTGGATGAAGCCTTTGCCTTCCTCCAGGAGCACGCCTTGGTGCTAGAGGACGCCGGGTACACCGTGATGGTGCCCGCCTGGGCCACGCCGCAGGGCCGGCGACGGGCCAAAGTGCGGATGAAGACCGCGGCGGCCACACGATCGGGCGGGAGTGGAAACAGCAAGAGTTACTTCAGCTTCGATACCCTGATCTCCTATCAGTACGAACTGTCGATCGGTGGGAATACGGTGAGCGAGGCTGAGTGGCAGCAGTTGATCGAGGCCAAGACCCCGCTGGTTCAGTTTCGTGGCCAGTGGATGGAGCTGGATCGCGACGGCATGCAGCAGATGCTTTCCCTCTGGGAGCAGCGCCGACAGACCCAACCGGAGATCGGCCTGCTCGACCTGATGAAGCTGGCCGCAGAGGAGGACGGCGCCGTGGAGTGGGATCACGACCAGGCGCTGCACGAGGTCCTGGCCGGCCTGCAAGACAAGAGCATCCTGCAGCAACTGGAAGACCCGCCCAACTTCCAGGGTGAACTGCGCGAGTATCAGAAGCAGGGCGTGGCCTGGCTCCGCTACCTGGAGCGACTGGGCTTGAATCCCTGTCTGGCGGACGACATGGGGCTGGGTAAGACGGTGCAGGTCATCGCCCAGCTGGTGGCCGAGCGGAACGAGAGCGGCGAGGCGCCACCCACGCTCTTGATTGCGCCCACCTCGGTGCTCGGCAACTGGCGGAAGGAGATCGAGCGCTTCGCTCCCCAGCTGCGCACCCTGGTTCATCAGGGGGCGACTCGTATGAAGGACGCCGCGGCCTTCACTGCCGCCTGCGACCAGCTCGACGTGGTCATCACCTCCTTTGCCCTGGCCCGGCTGGACGCCAAACTGCTGCACGGCCGGGAGTGGCGCCGGGTGGTGGTGGACGAGGCGCAAAATATCAAGAACCCGCGGTCAGCGCAGTCGCGCGCCATCGCCAAAGTCTCGGCGCGCCATCGCCTGGCGCTCACCGGCACGCCGGTGGAGAATCGCCTGCGCGACTTGTGGTCGATCTTCAATTTTCTGAATCCGGGATACCTGGGCAAGGAGCCGCAGTTTCGCAAAGCCTTCGAGATTCCCATCCAGCGGGACCACGATGAGAGCCGGGCAGCGGCGCTGCGCAAACTGGTCGATCCATTTATCCTGCGCCGGCTCAAGACCGATCGGCGCATCATCGACGACCTGCCCGACAAGATCGAGCAAAAGGTGTATTGCAACCTGACCCCGGAGCAGGCCTCGCTGTATGAAGCGGTGGTGAAGGATGTCGAGGCGCAGCTGGAGGAGGCGGACGGCATGCAGCGACGCGGCCTGATCCTGGCGACCCTGACCAGGCTCAAGCAGATCTGCAACCATCCCGCCCAGTTCCTGCAGGACGGCAGCGCCTTCTCCCCGGAGCGTTCCCACAAGCTGCAACGTCTGGCGGAGATGGTGGAGGAGGTGATCGAGAACGGCGAAAGCTTGTTGATCTTCACCCAATACACCGAGATCGGCGCCGCGCTCCAGCGCTTCCTGGCGCGCACCCTGCACTGCAACACCTACTACCTGCACGGCGGCACGCCCGCGGCACGCCGCGAGAGCATGGTCGCCGAGTTCCAGGACCCGGCGACGCCGCCCGCCGTCTTCGTGCTCTCGGTGCGGGCCGGCGGCACCGGACTCACGCTGACCAAGGCCAACCACGTCTTCCATTTCGATCGCTGGTGGAATCCGGCGGTGGAGGACCAGGCGACCGATCGTGCCTTTCGGATCGGCCAGAGCAAGAACGTCTTCGCCCACAAGTTTGTGGCCCTGGGCACGGTGGAGGAACGCATCGACCAGATGATCGAGGACAAGAAGCGACTGGCGCAATCCATCACCGGCACGGATGAGACCTGGCTGACCGAGCTGGATAACGACACCTTCCGCGATCTCATCGCCCTGCGCCGCAGCGCCATCATGGAGGCCGCCTGATGGCACAGTTCGGCCGCACCTGGTGGGGCCAGCGCTTTCTGGCCGCGCTGGAGCGAATCACCGACCCCGGTCGTCTGGCCCGCGGCCGCACCTACGCCCGCGGCAAGCGGGTGCTGAGCTACGAGCTACAGGGCAACACCGTCACCGCCCGGGTGCGGGGCTCGATCAATCCGTACTACGGCGTCTTCGAGGAGCCGATCTACACCACCACCGTCGTCATGACGCCGATCGCCTCCCAGGACTGGCAGCGGGTGATCGCCGAGCTGTCCTCCCGCGCCGGCTTCGTGACCCGGCTGCTGATGAACGAGATGCCGGACAGCATCGACCAGGTGTTCGCCGACGCCGGCCTGCATCTGTTGCCCTACCAGCGCGACGACTTCGTCACCCAGTGCTCCTGCCCGGACTGGAGCAATCCCTGCAAGCACATCGCCGGCGTCTACTATCTGCTGGCCGCCGATCTGGATGCCGATCCCTTTGTCCTCTTCCAGCTTCGCGGCCTCTCCCGCCAGGAGCTGCGCGCCCACCTGGCCGAGTCGCCGCTTGGTCGTATTCTGGCGGCGGAGATGGAGGAGCGTGAGACCGTGGTGGAGGAAGCGCCATCGTACTACACTACCCCGCGCAAAGCGCCGGCGGCGCCTGTCTCCCATCTCGAGTTCTGGACCGGCGCCAGGCGGCTCCCCGCCACCTTCGACGTGGCCCAACCCCCAGCCGTGTCCGGCCTGCTGATCAAACGCCAGGGAGATTACCCCGCCTTCTGGTCCAAAGACGCCTCCTTCATCACCACCATGGAGGAGATCTACCAACGGGTGAGAACGAAGAGCAGCGAGTTGAAGTAGGTTTGGAGAGCGGTACGGTGGACGTAAGCGGCTTTCAGGCCGACGCCGCCACAGTGCCCGTAGCCAGACGTGCGCCACGGCCCTGCAGCCTAGTCCTCGTGCCGACTACCCTCCGGTAGCCCAGTCCGTGTGGCTGGACTGGCCCGCAGGCCAGCACGTTCGGCGGTGCGACGGGGGAATGCTGTTCCCCGCAGTGATACCGGTCCAAGTCCGATGTCCGCATGTGCGCCCCTTGGCGGGGAATCCGCGACCCTCTTACATCAACCGTATTGATCTTCAGACCGTTTCCATGGTCGAGTGGCCGGTCGCTGAAGGCGTGCCAGCAGGTCCTCGCCAATCTGTTCGCCCGTGATCGTGAAAAGGCGGGCATCGACACTCTCTCAGACAGGTGTATAGTAGAAGCGCATGTTAAGACTCGAACTCGTAGATCTGCGCACGGTCGAGGCGTACACCCCCAGCACCGATACCTGGACTACCCTCGCCCCCATGCCCACGGCGCGATATGACCTGGCAGCAGCCACGGGCGCCGACGGTCGTATCTATGCTATTGGGGGCACCGCCGGCGAGGTTGCGCTCAACACGGTCGAGGCGTATACCCCCTTTCCTGCTCCCTAGCCTGGACTCGGCGCCGTCGGTCAGCCCGGCATCGCCGGCTGCTCCTCCGGCACCTCGACGCTCACGGCTCCGGTCAACGCCGGGTTCTATGGTGGCAGTGAAAGCGGGGTGGGCGGCTGGTTCCACTCCACCAACGGCGCTCCCCTTCACCTCGATCCCGGCGCAACCTCCGGGCCACCGGCTTCCGGGACCTTCCAGCTCGGCGATCTCTATCTCGGCTCAACCGGGATTCTCTACCTCTATAACGGCTCCCCTTGGAAGACGTTGGGTGGTGGACCCACCGACGCCCGCCTGACCAACGTCCATGCTGTGACGCAGGGGACCAGTGTCCGGTTCAGCTGGCGGGTGGCCGATGGCAAAGGCATCGCCGGCTTCGCGGTCTATGCCCAGACCCATTGCTTGAACCGAGCGATCATCGCGGTGCATCCGGTCAGAAGCTATCAGTATGTGGGGCACTGGACAAGCGGTGGGCCGTACTCACTCGACGTGCTGCTCACCACCGGGCGCCAATTGACGGTGCCTGTGCACTGAGCGACCGAGTGAGGACGACATGCGCCAGCGGGAGAAAGTTCCCGCTGGCGCGTGGTGTCCCCCAATCTAGCACCGCGTGCACCAGAGCGTTCGGGTCGTGACCCATGGCCTCACATGCTGGTGGGGCGACCGGAACGATGTGCCACGGGAGTGAAGAACCTGGCCCGCGATCCATCCCCCGGGTCGCAGTTCATAAGGCTGGGCCAACGTCGTACCGACGGTAGAGCGTCCAGAAGGCCATCAGCCCACTTCGACTCACCACCATGGAGCAGTGAGACGAAGTGGGCCGGGGCATCACGAATCGGGTCCCGTTCAGCGTTCAGCGACACTCTTTTTTGGCTCTCCCCATTCGGGAAGAGTATCACGCCAGCAGCCCGCTCTCTGGTATATAGGGTCTATACTGTGGCGAACAGGACTACTGAAGGCGAGCCAGCGTGCAAACGGTACAGGTGCAGCGTGTCGGCAACAGCTAACCAACCACAACCTTACGACCTTCATGAATCGGGTGTGACGGCGGTCACTGCCAGTGGTACAAGCTCTGAGCCTGTCTATCAGGAAACCCGAACGGCGGCCGCCCCGACTGCCGTCGAATGGGCTGATCGTATCGGTTTCCAGCGCGTCCTCCACTCGTACCTCGGCGCTATCACGCACCTGCCACAGGTTCAAGCGGTCTTCTTCGAGGGAACCGCGCCGGCCTACACCCGTATTTGGACCATAATCGACGCGCCGGAGTTTGATCCAAGCTACCGGCGAGGGATTTACCAGGCCCAACTTGACGCCATTGGCGAGGCTGGAGAGTCAATGGCCGACTTCCGCGTCATCAACCGTCGAGAGGCCGAGGGTAGTCTCGAGGACATCCTACCAGCGAGGCGTACGGTTCTGTTCGAGCGATAGTTCTCCGCTCGCATGACAGCAGATCGTGATCGCTCTGTCGACCGGGCTCAACACAACGAGAATCTCTATCATCACCTGGCAGCCTCGGGGAACGTCTTTAACGCCTGGCAGGTTGTCGCGCTGTTCTATGCCACGCTTCATTACGTCAAAGCATATGCAGCACACAAGAATGCGCGCGTTCCGACCAGTCATGAAGCCGCATTTGCGTGGATGGCCAGAGAGAGCTTCCTAAAACGACATGTTGCAGGGGACTATGCTGAGCTGCGTGATCGAAGCGAAGACGCGCGGTACAAGCTCGTGAAACTGCCACCAGCGGCCAGTCTGTATACCAAAGAATATGCAAGAATCAAGACAACCATTCGGAAAGAGCTTGGTCTGACGTGATCCTTTGATGCTTGCCCTAGTCAGTGGCTTCTCTCGCCGGCTGGACGATCCAGATATGCCCAAAGGGGTCGGCCAGCCGGCCGTCTCGGTACCCGTAATCGCGGTCGGCAATCGGGATCACCACCGTTGCTCCGGCAGCAATCGCCTGGTTGGCGAGCGCATCCACGTCGACGACCTGGAGGAGGAGGCGTACCGTGGTGCCGCCGAGCGACTCCGGACTCACATCCCCGTATGCCGGTTCCTCATCCTTGAGCGCGACGCGGGCGTCGCCGATCGCAATCTCGGCGTATGCCACCCTGCCATCGGGGCCGGTCATGCGTCCCACTTCCGTCGCTCCGAACGCCCGATGGTAGAAGTCGATGGCAGCTGCCGCGTCACTGACCGCCAGGCTGGGTATCACGGTGGTGTGAAAGGTCGTGGTCGTCACTGGTTGCCTCCTGTAGTGTTCTTCAATATCGTTCCGGGAATAGGTCAACTCGATCTCAAGGTGATGCCGTAGCTGCCGGGCGAACTCAGGTCTCGGCTCCGCGGGAGAGGATGGTCGATGGAGCGACTCCAGCGGGTCAGTCATCGCTCGCCTCCAGATAGAGCTGCCGAAATGCCTTCCGGGCACGCGCCAGGAGGGACTCGGACGCATGCAGCGTGCGTCCCAGCGCGAGCGCCACCTCAGGCACCGAGAGTCCGTCAATGTAGCGCAGCGTCAGCGCGGCCTGGTACTGTGCCGGCAAGCGGTGCAGTGTTGCCAGCGCTCGACCTTCATCTATGTCGTCAGGCGGGATTGTGCCGTTCGGTGCAGCAGCCGCCTGGAGTAGCCGTAGTTTGGCCTCTTCGCGTGTCCGGCGACGCCAGTGGTCGACGAGTTTGTTCCGAGCGACGGCAATCAGCCAGGCCACCGTGAGCTCGGGCGGAGAACTATCGCGCACCAGCCGAGCAGCCGCCAGGAAGACCTCCGACGTCAGGTCCTCGGCGAGGGTTGCGTCTCCACAGCGATGGAGCAGATAGCCGTACACTTCGGGCAACTCCCGGTCATACAAAGCCAGCAGCGTCTCCACGTCATCAGCAGCAGCGTCATCCATGCTCACATCTACTTCATCGTTCGAGCGGAACGAAATCCGTCGCTGTGCCAGGAACTCGGGTGAACATCCCGCGATACCACGCACCTACGGGTGACTGGTATCGCTGCCGATCCCCGTCTCACAGAGTTGAAAATGACATCCCGCGCGGATGGCGCGGCGACGGTGGGGAGTTATGGAATCACCTCGAGACGGACGAAGAGATTGCCGCGATGGCACGTTCGCTGCCAGCTGCCGCGCCTGTGTTCGCAGCAGTGGCACGACGACCTGTCCGGGCGGAACGAGTGATTCCGAGCTTTCGCCAAAGGTGATGTGCAGGGGAAGCTCGAATACCTCAGCCAGTCGCTGCAGGGAAGTCCCCGAGGGCATATACCGCCCGCTCTCGATGCGTGAAAGCTGCGACGCACTGGTCCCAATGAGATTCGCGAGCTGCTCTTGGGTCAACTGTCGCCACGTTCGGTACAGTGTCACCTGTGCGGCGATCTCTCGCGTGGAGGCATACTGATCGTCGAGCCGCTGGTATTCCGCGCTGCGATTGTGACGGTGTCGCTGAGCTTCAGTGGCATCACTGCCGATCGGACTGTCTGGCGTGAAGTCGTCGATATCATTCGCTGGTGCACTCTGGCCATGCTGTTCTTCCCATGCGTAGGGATTTTTCCGTCGGGAGCATCAGTATCATGAGCATATCAACTCCGCTTGACTGGTGCTTCCCTGATCGGCCATCGCAGACTTACGGTTCCCGACGAGTCACCCCGGGAATGCCATCAAAATCGGCATCGTAGGAATACACTGTCCGTTCACCACGCTGCTGCATCTGGGCGATGATCAGCGTGTCCCCGAAGTCCAGGTGGCTGGTGGTACCGAATAGATTCAGTGCTCGTAAGATTGCTTCGCGGTTCTCCACGTGGAAGTTGGGGAGCCTGACCAGGGTGGTGAGCTTCGCTGCAACGTCCGCTCGTGGCAGGTTATAGAGCCGCTTGGAGGTCAGCACAAACACGGCATCCGCGATGACGGTGTCCGGGGCGGCAAGGGAGAGGATGCGCTGCTCCACCCGTTCAAACAGGGCACTGGCGCGAGCTTGCTTGGCGGCATCATCACCGGTAATCAATCGAATGATGATGCTCGTGTCGCAGCAGGGATGCGTCATGCCTTCGGGTGGTACTTCTCGGCGAGTCGATCTTCGTTGGCGATCTCCTTCATTTCGTTGAAGCTGAGATCCTCGGCAAGCGCTACCGGCGTACCGCGGAGCGAGGCAACCGTGGGATATTGCGGCGTCTTTAGTGCTACTTCCCCTCCATCACTGATGACAAACGACAGCTTGTCGCCCTGGGCGACCCCCAGGTGTCTCCGCACTTCAGCGGGAATTGTCACCTGGCCCTTGCTGGTGACGGTCGACACGATCTCTTTCATTTGCTGCTCTCCAATGGTAAGGCGTTCTTCCATATGTAAGGGTAGCATGGTATGATGGCGAAGGCACGAATGGGCCCGCTGTACCGGGCGTTTAAATCCTAACCAGGAATTTGCAGTACGCTCGTACTACCGATGAATGAGGGTAGTGCACGAATGAAGCAGCAGTATACGGTTGTTACCCGCAAGGGACAGATTACTGTTCCTGCCGAGATCCGCGAAGCGCTGGGGCTGCGGATGGGCGATCGAATTGCGGTGTCGCTCGATAGCGATGGAGAGTTGCACGCGACCTTGCGTCCAGTGCGCTCAGTTGCTGATGCGACCTTTGGCTCCATCCAACCACAGCATCCCGTCAGCGAGGAGGAGGTGCGGCATGTATTTACTGAGCACGCTGCCGCTCGCGAGGAGCGCACCAAGCGCACCTAATAGGGATGCAGGGAACGTTCCTTGACACCACCATCGTTCTACGCCACCTTTTAAACGACATCCCCGACCAAGCTGCGGCCGCTCACCGGCTCATTACTGCCATTGCACAGGGCAAAGTCCGTGCCTGAACGTCTCCCCTGGTCATTGCCGAGATCATCTTTGTAGTGGAGAATCCCAAGACGCACAACATCGCCCGGGAAACGCTTTGCACGCAGCTCTTGCCGTTGCTCGGCCTTGCCAACCTCAGGCTCGAGCGAAAGCAGCTCTCCCCCCGCATCTTTGCGTTCTACGTCTCCTACCCCATTGGCTACGTCGACGCCTACCACGCGGCCATGCTGCAGCAGTATCAACAGACCGATCTCTTCAGCTTTGGTTGAACCATTCTAGTGGGTCAGTTGTCTTGAGAGTTGCCGGTGGGTCGCGAAGGCGGTAGGCTGAGGGATGGATTCACCGTCTCGCCTCCCCCGGAGTCTGCCATGGCTGGTCATCAGAAGGATCCCCTCCGCCCG
>JAABUL010000528.1_pt1 | contig 80905 bp, 21 predicted proteins | sample 5559151 | NCBI WGS metagenome assembly JAABUL01 (sample SAMN10711876, study PRJNA513368) | rock metagenome | isolation source: Antarctica rocks | place: Antarctica: Victoria Land, Pudding Butte sud
TGCTATAGTTTGACCCGGTTGGCGCTGCATAGGATATTGAGGGTTTATATAGACTAAATTGAGTATAGGAGCCAACAAGTCGTTTGGTACGCGAGGAGAGTGAACGTCGACTAGATCGGGGCACTGACAGGCGTGAACAAACGTGCGAGCCACCCCAGCATCCATGAGATATCCTGAAGACGGTAGTCGGTGGTGTAGGGGTAGAATGCAGCGTAATGGGCCTGACGGCCATGTAGGAACACAGCATGTTGGCATCCACTGCCTTCCAAGGTAAGTGCAGGGACTGTGATTATCGATGCGGATCAAGGAGTTGGACCAGCCCTCAGGTCCAGTCTTCTTTCGTACACGGAGCGGAGGACCTGATGTGCATCAACTTACCCTCGTTCTAGAGCATGAGATCCTTTAGTCTGAGTGGCAGGCCTCGGAATGGGTCCCGGCAAGCGGGGTCGGTCCTCTTAAGCGGACCTGGCTTATCGATTGCCCTTTTGATGCCAAGCTGTTCCAACTGTCAGTACTTTATCAACAGAGAATTGCCTGAAATACGTGCAAAGTTCGCCACGTCTGAGAGCTTTCTCTACAGACAATTCAATAGATGTTACATGGTAGCAAAGATGCGTGCCTGCGAAGCAGTACGGACAAGACTGCCAGCCGTAAATAATACTTTCAGGACAAGATGGGACTAACCCTTTGTGGAACCCTAGAGACAGTCACGATGCGTAAATGGAAATGGAAGTCATGAAGGTTGAGTAGGTTTGAGCTCGATGGGTCCAGCTGGTACTTCCAATACTAAAATACATAACATCATTCACCAATGTGAGCGTGTTTCATAGAGTCGTAAGGCGAGGTTGGGGAGCATATGAAAGCATGTCATGGACGATTTGTTTTCAAACCTACAATAGTCCGATGTCCTCGAGATTGCGAGCAATTAGATCAACATCTTTATCGACGTTATATCCTTCGTCTTGCCCAATCCAATTCTCCCAGAATCTCACACCTTCCACTCCATCTTCGCGACAAAGCACTCCTTTCTCTTCCGCCATTTCAAGCTCCTCCGTTGCGACACCCATGCTCCACCCAAACCGCCGAGCTGCTTCATATGGTGTGACTCCTCGACCAAAAGCTTCCCAATCCCAACTCAACTCACCAGATGGAGGCGTTGTATGCAGCTCCTGGAACCAATTCAGCAGCTGTGCAATGGTCTTGTCATCTGTCCAGTCATATTTCTGAACGACTAGTAGCCCGTTCTTGAATTGGCGGAGACGAACAGGCAGGTTCAATTTTTCCCAAAATCGCGCGGCTTTCTCGAAGTCCAAAGGACTGATGAGCTCCACGCCACCTCGGGCACGGTTGAAAACGGCCCACAAGTCGACCAAACTCATGATGCCACCTTCATTCCGCAAGATACCTCTAGCGTCATCAGTCAAGTACTCAGCGAGATCCCTCGATAGCTCCGACAGGTACAGGGCTTCCGAACTGGGGTTCGAGCTCAGCATGTCTTTCGTTGTTATCATACCCAGTGCCGTGGCCGATTCTTGGAGGAGAGCGTTGGCTTCGGGGGATCCACCAGCAGACTTGTCTTTGAAAGACTCCGCTAAGGCAACTATCTCCTTCGCTGACCCCATTAAAGCCTCAAGATCTTCAAAGGCGTCGCCAAGTATCATTTCGTTGTTCTTGCGTAATTCTTGCCCACGTCGTTCCAGCCCGGCAATCCCGACAGATTTAGGTCGATCTAAACTTGGCCGGCCAAGCTGGCTGTGTCTTCCCAGGGCCCCGCCTACTGGAAAGTCTGGTTTGGGAACAGGCGGAGCATTGTGCAGAAGCCATTTCCGCTGTTGCATTGCACCCTTCAAACGTTCGTGAAAGGTTTTGTCGCCTCCTGCGCGAAAAGAGAACTTGACACACTCGGTGTTGTGATCTATACCAGAAACACCGTCGTCTAACATCGGTCCTGGTGATTCCGAACGTCCGATACCGTTATTAAACTCGTGTTCAGTATTCTTTGCGGATATTAAGGGTGTTCCGCACAATTCACAATTTGGCAGTGAGGGGTGATTGAGGAAAGTACATCGAGGACACGCAAAGCGAGAGTTCACCATTGTCACATCCCTGGTGAGTAGACCAATCGCTTCGCCGGATTCGCCTTCGCTGGATCGGCTGCGCTCTATTGGTGGCTGCGAAGGAGCTTGAACAGTCACTGTAGCTTGTCGCCCCGAAGCACTCGATATAGCAGCCTTCAACACATGAGCAAGCGGCGGCTTGACACCACATGTGGAGCATGGGGAGAGCGGCGTGTGAGCATTTGCTGTGCTAGTATCGAAGTATGGAGGTAGCTGGTTTGACTGTGAGCATATAGGACAGATCCATGTTCTATTCTTCGCAACAGGGCTGCTCGACCGCTGAAAGGCGGCGTTGAAGGGGCCGGATCCTCGAGCTGCTGGGGAAGTATTTAAGCTGCGAGGGTAGCTAAACTCTTGAGGTGCCGAGGCGGCTGAGTATGTGCCGTTCAAGAATGCGCTTCGTCTGGCCGGTTTTGGGTATAGAATGATCTTGGGCGACGATTTGAAAAAGCCAGCCTATGAAGTATGAGCGTTATACTTTGATGTCGCTGAGGGTTTCTTGACATACGTAGAATTCATATCTTTCTATATTCTTCAATTCCACAGCAACTGAATGCTTTCGCGGCTCCGCATTGTCCACATAGCAGGCTCGGTGTGACGTGAGATAAGCATGACCATTCTGCTGGTTTGGAAGCTTATACTTCCTAGGATAGCAATGTTGCAATCAGTACGCTATCCGTAGAAGATATGGATCCAGACTGAATGCTAGAGAAATCTCGCTACCCTTCGTAAAGGCCAACCGCATCTTGAACGAATAACAAAGTCTCGTCTGGAAGGAGGGAGGGTCGCAGTGCAGTCGTAAGATCCAAGGATTGGAAGAACATTCAGGGTCATAACAAGTGAGGGAGAAGGCTCACAAAGGGTCCATGGTTGCTTATCAAGAGGAACCGCTTTATCAACATGAGGCCGTGATATCTCGAATGCTTGGCAGGACAATCGAACTGCAATCTGCACTCAGCTCACTCGACGCTCGCCCGAGACTGCCGCTTTAGCGCACAACAAGAGTAATTATCACTCGCACCTGGGTGTTGCACACCTTGTCTGAATAAGCACTTACCCTTTATTACGAACTACTTTATATTATGGCGTCTTCTGAGATTGGAGCATTCAAAAACGCATATTTTTGCTCGCGCATACACAGTCTGCTCCAGATAGCTTCAAAGCGATTGTTGAATCGTATAAAAGACAGCAATATGTTGTTCAGCTCTATCGCAAGACTGTTATTTTTACAAATATTGATTTTGTATTCTGCGATCTCGCAATATAGATCGAAAAAAAGTATCAGTAGATAAACTGACGGCTAGATCTCAGACTAAAAGATATATATCAGAAACTTATTAGACAAAAAATAGTATCAAAATTAAGAAAAACAATATTAAGAAGATATTAAAGAATTAAAACTCGACAATAGAACAGTACAATCAGTAAATATATATTCTCAAACTAGTTGCAGTTAAACAGCTATGCTTACAAGATTGAGCAGATAAATAACACTTATCGAGCAGAAGCAGCAAACAGAACAATATTATAGTATAATATCGAAATATCTCGAAAAAAGAATTTTTTCTCTCGATTTTGCAATTTTAAAAAATTTTGTTCGCTATAAAGTCTCAGTTAGTCAAAAACTTATCGATAATAAAAGTCGATCAACTGTCGATTCTATAAATACGTTTAAGAAATAGTTTTTTGCTGAATTTGCTCGAATTACTGACAATTTTTATATCGAAGAGAACAGACAAGAGCTGTACAAAATATTGATTTTTAAATATAAGTTTTAATAATTTCAAACTAAATAACTTTACTAGTGGATTCGGAACACGCTGGTTAAGAAAACGCTTGTTATAAAAATAAAAAAATCGAAATATAATTTTGAGAAATATAAATAAATTCAGTTTTACAAAATCTTCTGAATCAATAACAATATTCAATTTATCTATTTGCGCAATAAAGTTCAAATTCTCTTTGTTATCGCTATATTCTGTTGAACTGAAGCAAGAATTGACGTTTTCTTTTTCAACAAATACAACAAATATAAAACTGATTTTCGATATCGAGTAGATATCTATCTAGTTCTCTGACAAAATACTCTACTGATTGTAGATAGAATATTGAGATTGTTCTGATTTGTATTCTCGAGAACAAATAGAAGATTATCTACAGAATTAATTAATACTGAGTAAAAAACAATCGCAATTCAGAAAATATTACGTTTGTTCTCTTGTATCTGCAATAACATATATGCTAACAATAATCTAAAAATACAATATATCTATTTTTCAATACAATTAATTGAATTACGATAATATTCAGTATTTTCTTGTTTTAACTTTTGCAGATAAAGTTTTTTATAGTATTAATTTTCTTAAAAATCTCTAACAATTACAGATTTCTCCGAACAATAGCAAACTGATTCTCTGTTAAAAGAACTCAGCAAAATATTTATCAATTCTGCGCAATATTACAAAGAACGAAGATATCTCGACAGAATTGTTATTCAGAAGTATTTTTCAAAATATTGTTAAATCTGTATTGAAAAGCTCAGAATTCTTCGGCGCAGCTATTGTTTACTCTATATATTGCTATTTTGACAAGAAAATCAACAATAAATTTAATTGTTATACAATATTTGCTTTTACTGACAAATATAGAGAAATATATCGAAGTTGAGAGATTTTAATATATTACGCAGACTGATTTTCGCACGTACAATCAGAACTATATAACAAATCTCTTTTTTGTCGATAGAAAATCTGCTTTCTTTAACAAATCTGTTCAGCATAATTATATCAATTATTTTCAGTTTTTTAAAAAATTTCAGAAAAAAAATCTTTCGATCAGTCTGTCAGTCGAAAAAAAAATCGAGATTCGACAGAATTTGTGTTTTCTGAAACTCGAGAATACAGCATACAATCTTCAGCGTACAAAAATCGACAAAAATAATATCAGAGCTGCGCAGAACAAAGCACAGAGCTATTATTGTAGTTTAATTAACAAAATTTTGAAAATATATCAATTCGAATAGATTCAGAAACAAAAAGATTGAAAAATTGTAATATATAACAAACAAAAATCGAACAATAACAAAAAGATAGTTCAGCTAGAAATTCTGTCTCGAATTATATCAGAAAAAGATTGTTTTGCACAAATAATAGTTTCGAAACAAAATTTTTTTCTTGAAAAACAAAAACAAGTTATTAAAAATTTTTGTACTTTTGTATTTCAGAATTGTACAACAATTTATCTGTCTGAAAAATTATCTATTTATAATATATATTCTACACAAGACTATTATATAGAAATACAAAAATAATTTTCAAATTATTGCTGAATCAATATAATATTAGTCTAACTATCTTAGTCTATCGAAATATCGGCACAGTATATATATATATTAATATCGATATAGAAAATTAATATATGCTCTCGATCGATACAAGATCGAGCTGAAATACTGCTATATTTATTTCAGCTGATTTGTAAAGAAAGAGTAAAATAAATACTGTTAAATATATTTTAAATTTATACAATACAAGCGATGCAAAAAACTTATATACTGTAATATATTTATCTATTCTGCTTACTGTTTCTTCTGCTTGAACAACAAGCAACTTGTTGTATTGTTATATTGACAACACTGAATTCGCAAAAAACAATTGCAAGATTATCTTCAGTTCTATCTTTGTGCAATTTGTTAACTGTTGCAATATTCTTATTTGCTGTATTATCTTCAGCTTAACAACAAGACATTATTTCTCTATTATATAGTCGATATTTATAGTTTAACTATCAAGTCTTCTTTTAACAAACACTATCAAAACAAGAGCTCGGAATCTTTTGTGCAACAGCTTTCCAATATTCTAGAAATTAAACAAAAGAGCTTTATTAAAAGTATCGACAAAAAGCGAGCGACAAAGCAGAACAAAAGCGATATAAAATATATATTACAACAAACTTCTACAAACAAATCGACAGAAAATAATACAACAGTTTCTATATTTCAGAAATCCGATATTTCTGTTATCGATCTTGTTGTTGTCGAGAATATATACAGTTTACTAATATTATCTGCTAACAGATTTATTTTGTTATCAGACAGAGATAACTTTCAACCGATTAACAATATTCTGAATATACAACAGTATATACTTTCTGATAGTCTGAAGTCCGAAAATAGCTTGCTTATTGTTAATAACAATAATTCTCAGATTTCTCTTCTCGACAATAATACTCTCTTTTTTTTGTTTCTACATTTGCAATCTTTTTCAAGCTTCGACTCTAAAAATATCGATTAAAACAATTATACTATTTTCTGTATTTTTAAAAGTATATTTTCGGATATTCCGAGTATATATATATCTGCTGTTACAAGTATCGATCTGTTAGATACAACAAAAAACAGCACTATTAAATCGGAATTAATTTCTGTTACAAAAAAATCTTGTATTATTTTTCGATTATATTTGTCAAAAGAAATAACAAAATTCAAAACTAAGCTGCAATTAACTCAATCGAGAATAAACAAAATCAAAAAACTTACTTGTTAAAAGTCGACTGTTAAAAAACAGAAAAAACGAAAAATCTAGAAAAAAAAGTTGTTGCAAAATATATTTCGATTATCTCTATTCTTGTAAATTTAATTATAGAAAAAATAGTTTTCTGTATACAATTTTCTGTTGCTTAATTGTTCAAATTTCTAATCTTTTTTTGTCTGTTGTATTTTGCTATTAATTATCAACAAATATATCTAGATTCAGCTTGAGTTTATCTGTAAACTTATCTACAAACTTTATAATTGTATTTTTTAGATATTCTATTATTGCTCTTAAGTTCTGCATTTGTTGCTGTAATAGCTGTCGATCTGTTTTGCTTGTTTGTATCAAAAATTTTAGCTGTATTTTTTTTTTTCGACAAGTTCTTTCGACTTTATTATTTGTATTATCTGATTTTTAGAACAAACTAGTTCAGCTGTTAATCTGAATTTATCTGATTCTAGTTGTTTAATTACGGAGACGAAACTGATCTCGATATATAAGAGATTCTTTTGTTTTTGTCAGTAAAGTTCGAGCAATAAAATAATAATATATTTTAGTATCTGCTTTTTGCGCTCTCTTTGCCGCAGAATTTATTGTAGAAGCTCGAACAATTTCGAATAATATATCGATTTTGCAATACAGTTCTCGATAAATTTTAATCGAATATTTATTCAGATATTTTCTGAACAGATATTGTTTCTGTAATAAGAATTGTTAAATATAGAAATTGTCAGTATTTGTAATCAATCTTACTTCTGCAGACTTAATCGAAGTATTCAGTTTTTTTATTAATTAATTAGCTACAAATTCTTAATTGTTTTAGCTAAATCTTACAGATATATTCTAATAATTTCTAACAATATTTAATTCTATAAGCTGCGCAATCTAGATTGCCCGATCGAAACAAATCTATTTTTATATATATTCCGCAATATTTGTAATCTCTACACTCGATCAAGATATATATTAATTGCAAAATTATATTACAAATAAGTATATATTATCTCTGTTGTTGTATAGCTTTCAAATTTCAGCTTTTTATAACTTCTATCTTTACTTCTGACGCTCTTTCTTTATCTTTATATTTCCGAAGTTTTCAAAAGAATTGATATCTCAAAGTGCAGACAGCCAGAAATAAATATCTCTACTAAACAGAAAATGTTCTGTCAGTTACAAATAGAGAACAATATCAGATCTGAATACTATATAATATACAGTCAATATTTCGAATTTGTATATTATTGCTGTTACAAAAATAATATATTTTTATCTTGCTACAACTTTATCTTCAGAACCAGAATCTATAGACTTTGTTAATATCGGTGAACAACAAGAGCACTTTTGCATATAGCGCAAGATCGATAGTCGCGTGTAGTCGAGTATTACTTACTGACTAATTGTACTGTAGCTATAGTTATCAGTAGCCGAACAACTTATTATGTTTTTTCAGACAACTCTAAGTCTTGTTCTATTAGTGCTGTATCTTTCTATTTTGAACACAGTGTTTCTGTTTTGTCTTCTTGTAAAAACAGTACTTTTTGTTGATATTCTTGTATCTTTACAACATCGTCAGCACACAGCTCAGTAATATAAAAGATTAATACAACACTTCTAGCAAAGTTCAAACAAAAGAAGATAGTAACGCCGAGATCTTGTTTGTCTTTTGACTTATACAGAATTAAGAATCAAAATTCTTATAATTATAGATATTTCTTTAGAACTCGGTTCGTGCATAGATGTGTACGTTTTCTTGTATCTTGTAAATTATTTCAGATTTGTTTTTCTAAATATACAAGTGTTCAAAGAGAATCAATTAATTGCAAAACAAAAACCGAATCTCTAATAGCAAGAGTAATTGCATTGCAGATCTTGTAAGCTACTTCGATATAATAACAATTATTTATATTGAAACAAGTACTGAACAAGAGAATATTAGTCAGACAGACGCTGAAAACAATTTTGTATAATTGCAAGTAGAAACAGAAAAGAACGCTCAGATTATTAGCAATATTAATATTTTCTACTGTAATTAACAAATATCTATTTCGATTTTTCTTTCAGAGACGCTGTTAATCTCTACAATATCTCGAACAAGAAAGTTAACTGCTTTCTTATATTCTTATTATTTTTTCTCAGAGCAGCTATATTGTTGTCTTTATTGTTTGCTGTTTGAACTTCTTGATCGAATCTATTCTCGAGTGTAGATATCGATAGAAACAGAATAGTCGAGATATTTGCAATCTTTTAATAACTTGATATTTTCTGCACCGTAATAATTCTTTTAGTTGAAATATTTCAAGAATATTGTATATCGCGCTGATTGTAGTATCTTTTTATATTATATTTTGTGTCGATTTTGTCTTGTATACATATCAGATTACTGAAAGTTATTCAGACTTTTTCTCTGTTAAATAATATATAGATATCAGTAAGCGGTTGTCTCGATTTACAATTTGAATTCTTGAATAAAATTCTGATATAAGTCGGTTTGTACGCAATATAAATAATTTCTTGAACTATTCCAACATTTTTTCTGCAATATTTCCGGGCGTCTTTTTCAACCGTAATATATTAATTTCAGTTCAGATAGATATTGCTTGTTCGATATTCAATCTTATCTGCAATTTAAACAATACAAATTAATTTGTTGTTAACAAAACACTCTATATAGTATCGATAGTCTTTCAAAACTTTTCGATATTCTAAAATAAGCTTGTTTTTCAATATCTGGTCGATCTGTATTTCGCGCAATTTAGAAACAGTTTGTATTTCGCTCGACTTAGAGATAGTCTGTATTTTGCTAAACTCAGAGACTTTAAATTTTGTGCTGTAGTCGAATAGCTCGATTAAATTCAAGAGATTTGTCTATTTCTCGAAATAGCTGTTATTACGCACAAATCTTGCGAAGTCTTCTGCAACTTTATTTAGTTGCTTTTTGTATTTCTTGTTCGATAAATCTTGATATAGTTTTTTGTATAGTATATTTTACAAAACAAAAAGTCTAGATATCTCTCTGTAGTTAATTACGCTATCTGTTTGTTTATTAAGATTGTTTCTTCTCGCTATCTTGCCATTTAGATTTTTCAGTTTGATTTGAATATCAATATTATCGGATTTCTTGAACAAATCAGCTAGCAAGTCTTCGGCTGTTCGATAGATTTGCTCAAAGAACTTCGCTCGATCGATCGATTCAATATTGTTTATAATTTTTCTATTATTTTTTTTCTCTATCTTATTCTCTATCTTATTCTTATCTATTGAAGAAAAATTAAGTTACTGCTGAAATAGCTTATAGATCTTTTTGACGTCTGTTATTTTTGTTAGTATAACAGAAAAAGCTGCTTGCAGAGTAATGTCTACGCACGCTTATATATATTTTTAGTATATTTTAAGATTTTTTAATCTAGATCTAACAATTGTTTAAAATTTGTTCTAAACAACAGTTTGACAATTGTTTTCTCGATCTGTGTTTTCTCTGTACTAGATATAATATTAAATATTTTGAAATTATCAATCGAATTACAGCAAAGCACACAATCTATAGTCTGTTAACAATTCTTGTTATTAAATTGTTTTCTGTTCTTGCTTTTTCCGACTCTTGTAAATTGTTTAACAGCTGCTTTTTGACTCGATTCCGCATTGTTATTCTTTTTGAACTTGAATATTTCTGAATTGTTTTTTTTGCTATTGTTTTCTGTTTAACTGATTCTGTTGTTGTCTGACTGATATTAACAGACACTACTCTCTGCTCAGCTGATTTTATAATTTCTTGATTAGAAAGTGCGTCGCTCTGCTCAGATACTTTGATTCTGTTTGTATCAGTTAAAACTATATTTTTCTCAGTTGTTTTTGAACTTTCTGTTTCTTATTTCTGTTAATCTGTTTTGTTGTATTTTTTATCTGAATCTAGCAATATTGCAGATATCGGTAGTTTCGAATCAGATACAGAGTTTTTTGCAGAATTATACAACAGATTCTCTGATACAAATATGTTGTCAGCTATAATAATCAGACGCGCTATTTGATTTTTTTATTAAATAATTTAATCAGTTCAGAGAACTTTACAATCGATTATAATTTAAACTAAAATACTCTACTGCTATATTTATATTAATTGAGATAAAAACAAAGAGTCGATTTTCGAATCGAGCAAAAATATTATTTTCGATTGATTGTTAGATATCTAGATTAGATATTCTTTTTATCTACAAATAGTACGTATCTGTAAATGCGTTTAATAAGAAAATAACTTTGCTGCTTTACTAGAAAGTAGATATAGCAGTTATAAAGTTTGTACTGCTATTGATATTGTAAATAGCAATATTGTAGATTTTAACTGATTTATTACAAATCAGTTCTGACAATATTAATTAGTTATAAATCGAAAATATACAAGCAGCTGAATCTTAATTTTACAGTTTTACTCAATTTTACTATATTAAATATATTAAATAATTTTTCGAGTATATTAATCGAAAGCGCTCAAGTCTGAACTGATTCTAGCTTTGTAATACTATTTACAATATTTTTATATTTTAATTTCGATCTATATATAGAATCAGCATCCGATTTTTTTTTGTCGATCGACTTGATATTAAAACTTTTATATTTAGTTTGTTACTGTCAGTCGACAATTGCAATCTTTTTGTTCAAATTGTTAAACAACTACAGTCTTAAAGCAACAGATCGACTGACATTAAATATAAAAGTTTTATCTGCTGAGTTTACAAGATCAACTTCGTTATACAAAAAAGATTGTAACAATATAGAAATAATTATTCTGATTATTTATAGCGCTGCATTGCTCTGTAGACTGCTGATATACTGATTCGAAAATAACTTCAGAAATTGTTTCTGCAGATCTATAATAAATATATATATCTGAACTTGTATTGCGAGCTATATTATCTTGAAATAATAAAATAGACAAAGTTTGCTCTCGAACACAATTATATATAGATACTTGCAAATAGAATTAAATCGAAAAACAATAGTATAAAATTAGAAGTTTAAACTATAGATAGAATTAAGTCGAGATACAGTGCAGAGAAGTCGAGAAAAAAATAATATAATTATAATCGACTAGTAACTTTCTTGTACACAAATTGTGCTATCTTGTGTTACAATTTATGTTACTTGTATTACTCTCTCAGAACGACAATATGCAATTATACTACAGATTTCGAGAATATCCGCTGTTTTCTCTGATTCTGATCTATATATAATATTTATTAAGAGTAGACAACTAAATTAACACAAAACAGTAGTCGACAAGATTCTCTTTAATTTTAATCGAAATATAGATATTTTTGATATAAAAATTACTCTTTGTCTATTTTCGGAAAAAATCTTTTTACACAAACTATAATCGGTATTCTCGAAATCTTTTTTATATACTTTGTTGTATTTTGTATATAATTTTTTAAAGTTTTTTGATTTGCGAATTTTGATCTGAAAATAATAATTTGTCTTTTATATATCAGTCTAGAATACAACAAATACTTTAAAAAGTTTACAATATCTTACTTAAATACTGACCACTTTTCTCGATCAGTTGACTGATAGATATAGTAGCAATTGTTTCGATAGATAAAAATATAGATATTGGATTCTGTTTGCTGCAACAGTTTGTTGATTTTCTTGAAAAGATTCTGACTATATTTGCGAATTTTTTTTTGTACAGTCCGGCGCAACTTGTTATGTAACTGATTTCTTGCTATAACTATCTTAGTTCGTATCTAGACACAAGAAAGATTGCTGTATATTTTATAGCAACAAGAATTGCACTCCGCGGAAGACGCTGCGTCTGACGGCGCTAACTTGTAGAAACGAAAAGTAAATATATATCTTTATATTTGAATGTTCAACCGCTCAGCGCTGTATCGATCAATTATAGTATTATATAATGTGCTCAGTTACAACATAGATGCATCTATAAATAGATATATCTATAATAAGAAATCTAAATACGCTCGTGCTTATAGTGTTTTTAACATCGCAATACTTTTCGGTAGATAAGATTTCAGAGTATTATCTTAGAAACTGTCTATAGATTCAATTCAAGTCTACGCTATCTCTCTAGAAGTCGCTTTAATCGCATATATAGCTGTGCGTAAAATAATTTATCTCGACAAAATGTTTCGATATTACAGTGCGCTGTATATTAAGTATTTCTCTTATCTGCTTGTTATAAAAAGACACCGCTGTCTTGAACTCTTGTTCAGAATCGATCTGTTCTATTATTTAATATATTTGGCTGTTAATATATTCTGCAGCATCTTTTGTGTTTCCGGCATTGCAGATATAGATATTTGCGCAGAAAATCTGTCAATTATCAACATTATATCTTTATATCTGGCTTATCACTTGAGTTTGATCAGTAATATATTGAAATTGTTTTTGCATATATATCGAAGCATTTATGCTACAACAGAAACTATATCTGTAATACTAGATTTAATTTATAGTGTTATCAAAATTATTAAAGTTTCGAAACTGAAATTGTTTCGAACTTCTAGTCAGTTTTTCGAATTTGTAATAAAATCAATAATTTCTGAAAAGACTGCAAGCTGACCGGTATAAAAACTCTGATATTAACAATATTTTTGCTTCTTTATTTGCTTCGATAATTTTGTTTGTTTTTGTACAAATTGTATCTTCGCAGTTATCAGATTGTTGCGTTCGGCGCAGAATTTGCTGTATAGAAATATACAGTATTCGGCTGGAAATTTCCCGGACTGTATATATATATTGTTTTTATTATTTTTGTATCGATTTTTGTTCTACAGACTCTGATTCTTCTATATTGCAATATTACTTTTTGCAATAGCTACGTCCGAACTCTAATATCTAAGCAACAAGATACAGTCAGAATAAATATCGATATTCTTAAACTATTAACTGTTCAAGCTGAACAGTATATAAATATCTGAATATTTTCAATATTTTTTTGATTGTTTCTTCAGAGTTATCTATTTACAATTGTTTTTTAAAATATTCGGAGAAACAATATTATTTTAGATTTTATAATAGTATTGAGAAAAAATTTTATACAGAAATTGTATATTTTAGTCGAGAAGTCTTTTAAGTTTATTTCGGAGCAAAATACAGCAGTCGAAATTTGTTTAAAGAGATTTTTTGAGAGCAACAAGTTTTTTTTATATAAATTGAGCGAATATCAGTCTCGAACAGATAATAAAAGCTATCAAAATATACTCGAAAAAAAAATTTTACAGTCGAAATTCGGATACAAGAATGTCTGCAGCAATTTTTAATAGTCAGATTTTCGATTTGTGTTTTTCAGCAAATTATATAGATATAATATATCTGTTAACAACTACAGTAAAGTGTTGATAATTGCTACAGACTCGGGCATTGTAACGCAGCTATCTTATTTTCAGAAGTTAGTATTCGAATTCAACAACTATCGGATTCGGACGCGTGATATATATTTAGTCTGAGAATTATACTGTATTAATATATCGGAATCTTAGCAAATAGAATATTACTAATACTTGCACAGATAATCGAAGACCAGCTAGCAAACTTATTGACAGAATTTTTCAAAATAATATAAATCCGAACAATTATATAAATTTATATTCAAACAGTAACAATCAGTCTCTCTGATCAACTTCAGATCTTTTGTATAGATATATATTATATATTAGATACTCTGAAACAAGATTTTTTAACTGTCGGAAAACATAATTGTCTAATATATAGAAAAAGAGCGATAGATTTTTCAAACTTGTTTAATCAACAGAATATATCTCGAAATCTGAGTAAAAAAGCAAATAAACTAATTACAAATGCGTAGAGAATATTAAAATCAATATAAATTATCTAAATTTGTTGTAGTCTCGACAAATCGATAAATACAAAACAATTTTCGAAGTCTAGTTAAACACAGATTTAACAGCAATATCAAATTATTTAAGCTGAAATATCAATCCGCTAGTCAATTACAATTATAATCTTTTCTTTGAAGAAAAGATGCGACTATAGATAATTAGACAAGACTTTCGATAGACAGTTGAAATATTTTGAAGTACAGAAAGATATATCAATTAGCTTATATGTGCACTCGATTGAAGCTTGAGTAGTCCAGTTTGTATATTTTTATAAATATTTTAAAAGATTGTATTCTTTATATTGCTGTCTTCAAAATCTATTTTTCAATAGCTGCAAAAATCTATCTCCGTCTGCATATATACTCTTGATCTTTTATTTAAAATATTTTTAAGTCTTGCTAATATATTTTCTATCTTCGTAACAGTTGTGCTAATCGACTGAAAGAATTTTGTCTTCGCTGTTCGAGATATTTTAAAAAATATCAGCTTTTGTAGCAAAAAGTTTTTCTCGCGTGTAAGTTCTTTAACTTGCTGCTTAAAATTTTGCAAAAAAATATATTTCGAAAACTGAATTCGATATAAAAGTTTCTTATAGATAGATATTGTTTTACTATAATTAGCAATTCAGTAATTCAGAGATATTATATTTTCGGCTTTGTCGAATACTGAACGTTTGCAAATCAAAAATCGAATTAATATATAAATTTGTGTTTTTGCAGACTTTAAAAATATCGCATAATTTGTAGTTCTTGATAGCTGTTGCTCTGCCAAGTAATCGCGAGAAAGTAACTTTAAGAAAAATATAGTATTGTCTGATATATAGTTCGGCAAAGCAGAATATCCGAACTTGTCTATAGTAAACAGAATATTGTTAAACATATTTTTAATCGAGCAGCTTGGTAGTTCAGAGTCTGCTGCTATATCAGATAAAATCAGATAGATAAAAAGTTGTATATAGAAAAGAACCGAAATTTGAAATTCAGAGCTCTTTAACAGATAGAATGTTATTTCTGAATATTGCAGTATTTATTTTCGATATCTTTCTCGATAGCAATATAAGTTTGTAAGAATGCTATCGACAAAATATATTTCAGAAATATATTCCAGAAACATATTAAACAAATATAGCAAATCGATTGACTCTGATAGATAAAGATCTTGTAAAATATCAGTTAATATCTATATATACACGTCTAGAGAGATTTTCAGTACAAACAAGTCTATCGAAGAAGTTTTCAAAAGCGAAACAGCAGTATACTATATTATTTTCAATCTCGACTAGTTATATTGATAAGTCTGCAAAATCAAAATATACTATATCAATTTATATCTCAGCTGATAACAAACATGCAAGACCGAAGCTACCGAGAAAAAAGAAGTTCTTGAAGTATTTTACAAATCAAAATAACAAATTGTACTATAATTTTATATCTCTAGATCAGACTGAATCTGTTGTTATTGTCTGCAACAACAAAAACAGAAATTTTGTTGCAATTAAATACGCAAAAAAGAGCAGTATTAACAATATATTCCGAATTTCAGACTTTGTAAACAATTACGTAGTTAATATTAAAAATATATTTCTGAACAAAAAAAAGATAATAATAGTTTACAAACAGATAGATATTTTTTTGAAATATATTATAGCTGTAATCGGCAATTCTTTGCAAACTTTTAAAATTGCAACTGTATACAAAGAGATCAGTCTTTCTTCAAACAATATTTTGAATACTAATTGAGATTCGAACAGCTAATTAAAAAACTTATCTATATTTATAGACAATTCTCAATATATTATAGAAGTCTATTCTGTGCTACTGTTTTTTTTTGTTAAAATAGAAAAATCAAGATCGATAAATTATATCTATAATCGACTTTATATTAAAGATCTGATCAGACTACAGCCAATATTGCAGATTCGATTCTCGAAAAAAAAATTATTTTGTCTACTATAGTTAATATAGATATCAAGTGTATCGGAACTATTATAATAGAGCTTATAAAACCGACAATCAGTATTCTCGATTTCAAAACAACAACTCTTAGAGCGCCGAAGAAATAAAGTAACGGACTTAATATCAAAATTTTTTTAGCTGCAACACAACATATATCGCTTTTTATATTAAAAACAACAAATTCTTTATCAAATATACAGACTTGTACTAACTTTTATCAGTATCTATTTTTGTTTTTCGAGCTTCAAAAAGTTTGACTCGAACGTTATATTTTTGCTGCTGTAAAAGCAGTCAGAATACTATAGAAAAGACTCTTTCTAGACTAGATAAATAATTTGTTGTAAAATTATATAATATCAAAGTATATTATAGATTTACAAGATTGATACAAAAATAGAAATATCGGGAAAAAGTATTTCCGGCATAATCTATTATTTTACAAAATTAATCTATCAATAGTATAAGTAACGCGCTGATATATATCGACAATAAACAATACTTAATATAATACTCCGTTTTGACAACTTTTATCTAATAAATATTTCAAACTGACACTATTGCTATCTGCTATAGCTATTCTGCGGTTGCTCAACTATTGTTGTAGTTTCTAATACTGCTATTTCTGGCTATTTATTACTTTTCGAACTTAAAATATTTTGAAGTTTTGTATATTCGGTCTGACAAAAAAAATTCTTAAAATATCTATTCGACTAATACAGATAATCTGACAGTACTGATTCTCCGACAACAACTTTATTGCTTTTACAAGACTGTTAAAATCTTCTACAAGCTTGTTGTTGATTTGTGTAATAAAGTGCAAAATCGATAAATCGAATATACTGACCGGACTTGCGGACAGCACTGAAAATATTCAGATACAACTATAAATTTTCTGAGTATAAAAATAAATCGATAAATATAATATTTTCAGCTGAATATTACAAAATCAGATTACTCTGTCAATCAGATAGCTGATTATTGTTACAGTAAATATCTCAATATAAATTTTAGTATCAGCTCGGATAACAAATAACTTCAAACGCTTATATATAAAATTATATATATACAACACTTTAGTAATTTGCTGTTCTCTATATTGTAAAAAAATATTGTCAACTTTTAGCTCTTGATAGATGCAAAAGATTTCTACTACTTGAACAAAATAGCAAAAAGAAAAATCTTGAACATATATTAGCTAGTAATTTGCACTGTTCAGATTAAACTATAAATTTTATATTTTCAGAAATATCTAAAACTGTTATATTGTTTTTGCTAATTTTCTCGAGCAGTATATTCAGAAGTCTGAACTTTTGTAAAAAAGTTTTTTGCTGCAACTGCTCGATTTCTGATTTCAGCAACAATATTGAAATATCAATATAGATAAAAAAGTCTTTCTCTCTTTAAATAAAGAATAGTTATAATATTATTATTTTATCAGTATTGTCCAGCAGCACTCCGGAAGTCAATAATATATTATAATAGAGATATAGAATCTTTATATAAATCGAATAATAAAATATCTTCGAATTATAGTTATTATTCAGCAACTCAATATATTTTACAGTTATATCTAATGCACAAGAAGTATCTCTGCCGTTAATAAGTATATAGATAGTAATTTTGTTGTCAATCTGATATTTAATATTGCTAAAGATTGTCTGCTCTATTGTTTCTTGAATAAAATCAGAGTTGTATTAAATAATTGTATAATCTGAGATATTTGCAAATATTTTAGTAGCTGGAAGTTCGATAGATTTTTCGAATATTACAATCAAACTATACAAGCTAGACAGCGCAAAAGCTTGCGGAACAACAATTCAGTCTATTATTTTATTAATTACAGAACTTAGAAAGATTTTTGTATCTGCTGATATTTTGTTAATTTGATTTTGTATTGTAATTTTAATCTGTACTGTATAGAGTACAGATCTATTGATTAAGCAAAATTCAGCAACAGAGATTTTCGGCAAAAAATGTTTTATCAGTAGAGTTACAATTAAGCTACTTTCGATATCGATACTAGTCTATATAGCAATATTGTTGTTGCAAATTCAAAGTCTTATAGCTGAATACAGATAGTAGCAATTTATAATTATAATTCTATAACAAGAAATAACAGTATCAAGACTCTGATACTTGAGAGCAACTCTCGCATTATCTGACTATATAAGTGTAAAAATAAGTATGTGTTTGTTGTTCTTGTTTATCTTAAATAGTTTGAACAATCTCAATAAATATATCTAGATTGAGCGTAAACCGATTATCGAGATAAATAATTATAATATTATTTCTAGCAAAGTTGAAGAAATTACGACCGAAGATAAAAACAACGTCTCTCAGCGGAAAATTATACGTTATAGCTATTTTGTGCCGAAAATCTTAAAAATAGAAGTCCGCAAACTCGAGTATCCGATACGGTATCAGAGTAAAAAAAATCTTTAATATTTAATATAATTTTATAATCTTAATTGTGTTGTCAGATCAGAAACGTTATAGAGAATCCGATATTCTTATTAATCAGATTTTCGAATTTGTTAAGAAAGATAATATTCTTTCTATTTGTTTGAAACAGTAGATTGTTTTCTTCAATTTTGCCAGCATATAATCTCTGAAGCAGTATTTTGCTTGCTTTTAATAAAATATTGCTATCTGAACAATATTTCTCGAAAATTTGACTGTCTAAATCTCGAGTAAAACAGTTTGCTCGCGTTTCTCGAAACCAGTTGCTCTAAATAATATCTCTTACAATAGTTCGACTATCTATTCAATCTTGCAAATACTTTCTAGATCGCTGAAATAGTAGATAAAAGTTTAACAACTGTATCTGATAACTATCTGCTACTATGTTGACAACATATCTGTTCTCAGTAAGAAGTAGACTTTCTGAGAATCTGTCCGAGATATCAGCTGCCGCTTGAATATATTCAGTTACTGTAGTTTGCGTTAGAAAATCGGACCGAGAGTAATAATAGAAATATATCTACAAGCGTTTTAATATATCGGATTACAATTCAATCTGCTAATAATATCAGAAAAAATACTGAAAACTTAATTTGTATTGTTGTCGATAATCTGTATTTCGAGACCGATTTTAATAAATTCTGATTTGAGCTCGATCTATTTTATCTAAAAATTTTCGAAATCTGTTATATTATATTTGCAGATTGTAAAATCGTAAACAGAATCGATATAATAAAAAATAATCGAATATTTAAAAGTATTTTTTCCGAAAATTGTATAGATATCTGTAGATTTTTCTTCAATAATATATCGATTAATCAGTATAAAATTATATTCTGTTAAAATTACAAATTCAGTAACTCGATCTGTGTCTGGCATTTTAGTGCTGAATCTTAAGATTGTAGAAATAACAATATTGACAATAGTTAATACAATCTCAGTAATTGTTGCGTGCCAAAAGTCTTGCGGAAACAAGACTTCAGCTATAATTGTTATTTCTGATATATTGTTTTGCTGACTTCTTGTCGCTGATATTAAGAAGAAAAGATTGAACTTGACTTTTGAAGATAAGTTATTAAAAAAACATTCTTGTTATATAATAGATAGCTGAACAGATATAAGCGATTTGTTTACTGTCTTAAACTGCAGTAACTATACAGTCTATTATCTTTAGTACTGCGTTCGGCGATAAAATATCTAAGAATTCGACTACAAAATTATACTAGTTACAATTTAGAATCAATTACAAATCTTGTTTTTTAAAATATTAAGATTCGAAAACCAATCTGTAGAATTCTGTAACTCGAGAGAATCAGCAAAAATAAAAGTATCAATTTTAGACTGTCGACTAGCAGTATTTTAATCGAGAATATCGACTTTTTTCTGAAATTTCAGCTAACAACAAAACTGTATATTTACAGATACTAATAGTTTTTTCTTGCGCGCAGTATCTATTCTCAATATTTATTGCAGATTAGATAAAAGTTTCCAGCGCTTTCTTCTTTATATCTATTTTCGGCAATCAGTGTTGATTGTAGCTTGTTTTCTAGTTTCAAGTTATACTTGTAGATTTTGAAAGCTTTCAGAGATTTACAAGTGTTATAAAATCAGCGACTACGCATACTGTATAAATGTCTTGTATCTGTTTTTTATTCTCTTCTTATTGTACAGATTTCTATCCGCAATTTTATTCTGATTGTCTATCTTTATATCAAGACTATCTTAATCGATTGTACAGTATAAAAGATCAACCAGCCAATATACAGCTAGATATTACTATTACAGCATTTTGCGTGTCTACTATAGCTCTTGTGTATCAGATTATTCAAGAAGTCGATAAAAAGTAAAATATTTCTCAAGTCTCGATATAGCAGAGAAATCTGAGCGCTGTAAACTGCTGTACAAAATAGATTCTGACAGTATTATATATTGTTGCAATATTTTACAGAAGTTTCTGAAATCTATTCAGATTAAAATTTCAATTCTTATTTTAAACAGATAAATTAATAGTTTGCAATCTGATTTTTTGTCTCTCAACTATTGCTGTAGTATTTACAGAGATATAATTACAGTCAAATCTAGAACAACACTATACTGACTTTGCTAGCTAATAATATTGTATAACTTATTTACTCTAAACTTCTCTAGATATCGAGAATAACGTCGACTCTAATATTCTGTTACTTTCGAATTATCGATATTGAAATACAACTCTGCTACTGTTTTGTTTATACTAAATCGATATAGAACACAAAACAAAACTATTTTACTAATTAAAATACATTTTTTTGCTAATCTGAGCGAATAGATACTTCTTGTAGATATTTCGATATTCTTATTTTGAAACTTCTTTTTAATAGAAATTTGCAATTTCTCGAAAATTTATTCTGTTTTTTATATTTTTTCCGCTATATTAACTCTGATCGCATTGACAGAGTTCTTTGCACAAAAGAAATATCAGCTTTTATTTCAGATTTTTCTGCTATTTATTACAGTACAGACTGTTCTTTGTTTTGCTATTGTAAAATATAGAAATGTTCAAGCAAAAAAAATCAACACTGATTGCAGTACAAGATCTTCTATTGTCAGTACAGTTAAAAAAACACAGAAAAGTAAATCTAATAAACCGAGAATTTTCTACAATCGAGTCGAGTATAGTATTCTTTTATATATTCAGATTACATATCTCGCTTCAAAAAGCTGTGCACAAGATTAACAGTCAGACAGTAAGTTTTCAGAACTAATATTTTCGCAGTATATCTCTCTGCAGCACACTGATTATATTACAGATTACTTATTATTATTGTTTATAAGTATAGAATTGGTTTTGCTCTCGGTTCAGCAGACTGTCGCTCTAGTAGAAACAGAAGATACTGTGTCAGTCAAACTATATGCCAACAGTAACTAATTGTTTGCTTGATTATATCTGATAACTGAATCTTTTGCTGCTGATACAAAAGATAGATATAATATCTAATAAGAATCTATTTTAGTAATCTTAGTATATATGCGCTAGATAAGCTACAAGTCTACTTCTGACTGAAATCTTCGTTCCAGCAGTAAATATAGTTAAATTACAGCGGGAGCAAATATCTTGATTCCAACAGCAATATAAGAGATCGATAGCGTCGCAATACTCTATATTTTAAGAGACTGAGTGTACTTCAGAATAAATTTAACAGTTGTTTTTGCTGTGCTTCTGCTTGACTAATTCTGATTCAATAGTGTAATTACAAATCGGTTAATTGCTGTTGCCGACAAATTGTTGTAATGTTGGCCGGAAAACAATATATAGAAGTTTAGTGCTGTCTGAAAGTCTACAAAAGTGTATTTTGAGTTTAGTACTGGCTGAGAGACTACAAAAGTATGTCTTGAATTTAGTACTAACTGAAGAGACTACGAAAATGCGTCTTGAATCTAGTGCTGGCTGAAAGACTAGATTAGTATTAACTAAAAGAGAGTACAAAAGTGTGTCTTGAATTTGTACTGACTGAGAGACTACAAAAGTGCGTTTTAAATTTAGTGCTCGTTGGCATTGTCAGACAAGAGACTACGAAAGTGTATTTTGAACTTAGTGTGTACTGAAAATCTAAGATAAGATGCAGACTGCAGATAGCTGGAAGTCGCGACAAAAGTAATATACAAATATAATATTGATTCGAATTCTGAGCATCTGCACGTCGCGCAGAAAATATATTTTCGATTTAGTATTAGCTGACAGACTACAAAAGTACGTTTTGAATTTAGTACTATATAAAAGACTGGCAAAGAAGTGTTATTCAAACACAGATTGATTAAAAAACTAAAAATAAAACAGTATATCTGCAAGAAGTCTGTCTGATACAAAAGTTTTTGAAACAAAGAGTGCGAGCAGAATTTGTCAAGATTTCTCAGAATCTCTTAACTGATTGTTCTCGAACATATCTATCCGCTCAGAAGAAATCTGCAAATCTTTAGCGAGAGCAACGAATTCTATCTATCGATTACTGCCGGATTTTTTGAGAAAGCCGTATTCTGTCAAAAAAATATTGATAACAACTATATGTTATCAGTCAGCCCTTCTATCAGAAAAAGCTACCGTTCAATCGAGCGCACTTATAGAAGAGTTTTACTTGTGCAGAATTGCAACGTGTGCTGATTCTATAGTTGCGAAGACACCATACTTGATAGAGAGAAAACAACGTATATAAAGTACGTTGAATAAAGAAGAGTAAGCGTCAATAACGTATCAGAGATATCGAGCAGCGTGGCAATTTTCTACAATTCTGCACAGATACGATATCTTATCTGATATAGATTATATCTCAATATTACATACAGTAGTCTTCGTAAAGATTGTTAGTATTTACGCTCTACAGAAACAATAGCGCTGTCAACACTAAGTCTAGTGCGTTAATTCCTGCTCAACATTTATATTACTGTCAACATTACAGTGTTATCTGAAATCTATAAATATGTAACACCGAGCCGAGACAATAATTGAACTCGAAAAGTTCTTGAAGACCAATGCAAAAACGACAGCAAAACAAATAAAGAATATACTTCGGTTAAGCGACATTAAATATGCTCGTCAATAGCAAGAATTGCAGATAAGTATACTACGTATCGACAATCAAATTATTAATCAGTATTGTTTCAGAGACTTGCGAACAAAATATATAAGAAATTCTTTTTGTCCGAGTTGCAATAGAAAAAATTTTCAAACAAACAGATTAACAAAGCTCGCGACACTATAGAAGATCGAGATGCGTTATTAAGAAAGCAATCTGATTTTGCTTATTAATTTATCTTAAAATATTAAAGATCGACAAGTTATATATATATATGTCGAGAGTCTCGTTTGCTATACAAAGCTGAAAAATATATTAGTATCAAAGATTGAAAAGATTGTTTGCATTTGAGTTTTTTATTTTTAATCAAAATATCTCGATACAATTCTCAGTTAATATAGAGAATCAGAGTACAAAATATACAGACAGAAAGAAAATATTTAATACTGTTCGAAATAAATAGATATAAAAAATCAGTACGTTTTGCAAAAATATCTGCATTAGTAATTATCGACATTATATAAAAACTTTTGTTGTAGTTTTCTCTTATATCTAGACTTATATATGCAGAAACAGCTTAAAAGCTGAAGCTGATAATTTGCATTTTGTTGAATAAAAATACAAAACTATCAAAATAAAGCAATTTAGATCTGCTCGAAATTATTTTAAAAAAATTTGATAAAATTTTATCAGTGTAGTCCGAGCAAACTTGAAAACAGCTTATTCAAATTATTAAGATTTGCAGCGTTTACAGTTATTGTTAAATGCTTTGTTAAAAAAATATTGTAATCTCCGAGTACTTTGTATTCGGAAAATTAAATATTATTTTGTACAGAGATTATTTTGTCTAGCTTTTCTTTTAATAAATTCTGTTCAAAATAATATTTAATTTTGTAAATACAAAGTAGACTCTGTAAACTGCAGACTACGCAACAATACTTGTATACTTTCTTTTCTCTTTTTTTGCAACTTCTTTGTTCAGTATTTGTTCCTGTTAACAGATATTAGATTAGCAGAATTTCCAGACTTTTCGATAAACAGACTCAGAATAAATCCAGATATAATAAATTCTTTGTCTATTTTGTTAATAAACAGACTCGACATTAATTAGATACAATTTTCGTTTGTAATAATATATTCTGATTCTTTTTAAAAGATACTGACTGATATTCTGAAAGATATTCCGAAACAAGAAATCTGTCGAACTTATTTACAATTTAGTGCTACCGGACGAAAAAAATATAGCTATCTATAATATTCTGAATGCAAGAAACAAAGCTGTGTTGCGGTAGTCCGAGAACACTGCAACGAAAATACGGGACCGAGATCAGTATTATTTTGTACAGACTTATTGCCGCGTAGCTCGATTTAACAACTTATACAAAGCTTTTAATCGAGCAATACTGCTTCAAGATATCAGAGTAAACTTTATATGTATCTATTTCTATTGTTGATTTCTAATATAATTGCTTTCAGCAATCTGACACAGTAATTCAGACAACAATTGCAGAGAATATTTTAATTTTATATCTGATATTTGAGCAAGACTACAATTTTCCGGATATACAAGATATATTTGAATACAATATAAATAATTTGCTCGATAATCTTCAGTCTTTTATATATATATCAGAGCAAGTACAACAGTTAAAACGCGAAAAAATTTATACAACTTTTTTTATCAGAGTTTTTTTTAAAGTATCTGACAATCGAATAAACAATTAACAATATAGTTTTAATAAAGATTTTACTACTGTTAGCAATACTAATTTTTACGCGTTTATAATTGATATAATCAGAATACACTTATTCGGAAACTACAATACTCAGAAAGTCTGTCAAATACTAATAAGATTTGTAATTTTTGCAGAAAAAACTATTGATATAAAATTTATACAACAACAGATAGAGAAGCTCTGTATTTATTTTTCTATTGTAACAGATTATTTGATAAATATTTTCTGAACAGTACACAATAATCAGCAGCTGATCAGATTAGAATTTTCTGCAGTCAATTTCAAATCGACTTGACTGAAATTATATCGATATATTTAAGTTCTATATATAATATCTTCAAGTTCTTTTCTGTCTTTCACGAATAGTTACGCTTACAGCAAGCAGTTATAAAATGTATTGCACTATTTTGTTGTTTCGGCAGCCGAAAAACAATCTTTTATTATTTCTTATCTGAAACGTTACAGTATCGACTTGTCAGATCGAAATACTGTCGGAATAAAGAATTTTCGAAAACAGACAAAACTTGTACAAAAAGATATTAAAAGATCTCTCGATTGCTTAAAGCGCAATATAATTTGTATTAACTGTTGCTGTCTTAATAATATACTATTAACTTATATTTAATCTTTCCGACAATACTGAGAAATCTTTTCGAAATAGTTAATTCGACAAATTGAATATTTTATTATAGAACAAAAGTTTCGAGAACAGTCGAGCTGTTGTCGATTGTCTGAGTTTTATTTTACAGTATATACTTTTGTTTATAGAAAATCAGCTGAATAGTTATACTGAAATTCTTGTTCTTGTTATTGATCGAGAGTTTTCTGTATTACTTGTGCTAGACAAAATTCTCGAACAATATTTAGTTAACAGACTTGACAATCTATTCTATTATATTGCGATTCGAGTTTTGCCGATATTCGAGATTATCGATAATTACAATATAGACTGCAAGATAATAGCGCTTAAGAATACTATATTAGATAGAAAGTCTTGTATCTCTGATCAGTTATCGAATTCGATTAATTTTTGTGTCTATTAATCGATAGATACTATATATATCAATGTTTCTGTCTACTATTATATTTTTTGAACTAATTAATCGAAATTCTAGAGAGTCTAAATTACAATTACAACTGTCTTAAAATTAATATTTGTTACGCAATTAAAATCGAAGTCTCTAACAAGACTGAGAGAGAGAAATTTATATTAAATTGTATTAAATTAGTATACTACTCAGTATACTCGAACTATTAAACTTCGCTATTTTCTCTCTACAATTTTCCAGCTATACTTATACAGTTGTTCGAGATCGAAAATAATACAGATAGACTCTGCAAAACTATTTTTTATCTGTCAGATATAATCAGTTTAATAAAATTGAACAACAAATTTTAAAAATTGCTAGTATATCGATCTCGGTATTACAGATTTCGCAACTATTTGTGTTGTATATTTTCAGACTTAAAAGTCGATTTTAACTATAATTCTATCGAGTTTTCTGCAGAAAATATTAAACAATAAAAATATACAAAAATTAAAAAAATCTGTCTGTATATTTACGCCAGAAGAACTTAAAATATAATAAAAAATAACTGTTTTCAGAGAAATTGCAACAAAAACTGTGGAATTTGCTATAATAAGACAAGACTATACTGTTAAATTATCTTATATAATAAGCGCTGAACTAATCTAAATTGAAACTCGATCTTTTTTATAGTCTCTATTTTTGTTTTTACTGTTGCTTTTATACTCTGTATTATTTTTATCTGTTTTACTCTTCTTACTCTTGTCAGTAAAATTGTTGTGTTCAGAGATTTTACTGATATTGTTTACAAAACTGTCAATATTTTTTTGCTTTTTCAGACTGAAAAACTTCTTAGTACTGCAGCTAGTAAAAGCGAACTCAAATAAAATCTGCTCTGTATTTTTAATAGCGCTCGACAATTTTTGATCTTTTTTCTGATAACAGTTGAGCTTGTTTTTCTTTCTATTTTTCTGCGTTAACAACTTCTCAATATATAGTCTCAGAATTTTTTCGAATGCGTTCCAATATAAGATCGATCTTTTTTGTTTTACAATATCGAGAACTATCTCGGACCAATCAATTTGATTGATAATCGATTTTAAAGCTGTTACTAGTTTTGTCGGAAAGATATTGTAACGTATACTGATTCGATTATATTTATTATAGAAAGAGAGTTCGATATTGATAGAGACAAAAGACAGATAATTTCTGTTTAACAATTTTTGTCTTTTCGTGTCTGATTCTTCTGACTTGTAAGAAATTCCTGAAGATACAGACATATTAAAGAGCATTTATTGATAGATATCGAATAGATATAAGATTTGTAAACGTTTGTTTTGATTTTTTGAAAAAACTTGTTTGAATAATACTATTGAGAGACTATACAAGCGTGCTGTCGGTTCTTGTGCTTTGTATCTTGTTATCGATCGAAGCTTTGAATAATATTGAGTTTCTGCGTTGCAAGCTCTACAAGAGATTTTGTTCTTACTAGCGTAAAAGAAATCTCGTTTCTGACTCTTCTTATCTTCAGTTTGAGTCGATATAGACAATTATTATTGACTGTTTTTCTTCTCCAAATATAGCTTATATCCGGAAATAGATATTACACTTAGCTCTGAAAGATACATATTTCTACAGCGTTTATACTCTCTGACTTGCTTAAAATATTATTTCCGGCTTGCGCTTCTGACTTGCATATCTTTCTGGCTTGTATATCTTGCACACTTGCATATCTTACAAAGCTTGCGCTGACCACTCCCTGGCTTGCACATCTTCCTGGCTTGCACATCTCCCTGGCTTGCACACCTCCCTGGCTTGCACATCTTTCTGGCTTGCATATCTCCCTGGCTTGCACATCTTGCACACTTGCACATCTTGCACACTTGCACACTTTACAAAGCTTGCGCTGACCACCTCCCTGGCTTGCACACCTCTCTGACTTGCACATCTCTCTGGCTTGCACACCTCTCTGACTTGCACACCTCCCTGGCTTGCACACCTCTCTGGCTTGCATACCTTCCTGACTTGCACATCTCTCTGGCTTGCACACCTTGCACACTTGCACATCTTGCATACTTGCATATCTTACAAAGCTTGCGCTGACCATCTCTCTGGCTTGCACACTCCCTGGCTTGCATATCTCTCTGGCTTGCACATCTCTGGCTTGCACATCTCTCTGGCTTGCACATCTTCCTGGCTTGCATATCTCCCTGGCTTGCACATCTCTCTGGCTTGCATATCTCTCTGGCTTGCACATCTCTCTGACTTGCACATCTCTCTGGCTTGTCTTTCTTAAATCTTCTACAGCGCACTATCTCTGCTTGCGCAACTCTTCTCTGTTATTGTATTTTCGCTGATAACTTATAATTTCAGTCTGCATTATTATGCAATTGTTTACTGATAAGTTGAATCGAAATCTTTAGAGATCTCTTTTCTTATTTTTATTTTTAAATAGTATAAGTTATCAGAATAAAGTTATGTTCCGTAAGAATAATATCAATTGATCTAGAGATTCTTTTCGTTGTTTACATTTGTTTTGTAATACAACTACTATTTGGACAAGCAAGCACTCTTAAAGATATAAAACTATATTTTCGATCTATTCTCTATTCAGTGCTAGATATTAAATATATCTTGACTCTGCTATCAGAGTATTCTCTTGCAAGCAATGCAATAAGAAATAGTGCCAAATATATTATAAACAATATCTTGAGATAGTATATCTTTCTAAAGCTGACAACAAGATTGTACTAATCTGTATCAGTTAATCGAGAACATTTAAGTCTCTCTCCGGTACAGAAACAGTCGAAATTTCTTATTGTAAAATTTTACAGCAGCAACGGTAGTCAATTCTGTATCTGATAGAATCTTTTACAGTATATAGCTAGATAGTAGCGGAGAGTCAAGAATTTATAGTAGCTGAATTTTTGTTTAATATTCTATCTCTAAGATAAAGACGTCCAACCGTAAGAAGACCGAAATTGAATAAGTAGCAAAAAACAGATACAAAATTCAGTTACGTTCGATCTCTATAAATATCTAAATTGTTTCTTCGATATAAACAGAATATAACTTATCGAAAGCTACAAACTCAAAGCATTAGTCGTATCTATTAGCAGACTATCGAATAAAACAACAACAGAACGCAATAGCGGTATCGATTTTACTCTATTTTGCTTGTTTAGAAAAGACTGTACAGAATTTGTGCAGCAAAAACAACAAAAACTTTTGTAATCAGTTCTATTACAAAACAATAATAAGTATTTTGAAAATTAATTCTTGACACTTCGCAGAAATACTAGATCTCAAGATTTCAATAATCAAAAAAAAATAGTTGTATTTTTCAAAATTTTATTAAATATTCTGTCTCCAGAAAATAAATTAAAACGTTGCTATAAATATATTCAGTTAACACTCGACAGTAAGCAGTGTATTCTGTCTATATCAAGATATTTTGTTAATACAAGCAGATATATAGAACGCGGCTAGATCTTTTGAAATTAATATAAAACAGTTTAACAATTTAGAAGAAAAGTCTGCACCGATCGAAATTTATATAAATACTGAATTTTCAGACTATTGCTGTTGTAACCGCAACTATCTATTTACAATCTACAAATATAATACTTGAAGAACTTCAATCTGTCGAGAGCAAAAACTCTGTAATAGTTGTATTCAGTAGAAATACAGATTACAATATTGCGAGAAATCTCGACAGAATAACAATTGTTATTTCGAATATTTTTTGAAATATTATAATCTATCGGATAGTAAATATTACTTAAATTTGTGTTTCGACTAGTAAATCCGAGATAGCAATACTGAAATAAAATAGAAATAGTAGTACAATATATATAATACAGACAGCGTTCGATACTTAACAATAATATATTTGTTTATTTCTTGTAGTTGTTTATCTATTTCCAATTTACTATATAGTAATCTATTTTATCAAACAATCTCGACAAGTTTTCTATTTTAGATTTAGCTAATTATTTCTGAATATATATTTTTTCAAGAATATTCGAGAGCAAGTTACACGCTAGCAGTTTTTGCTACTTCTAGTCTTTGCTACTTTTGTTATATTAATTGAAACGCAATATTCTTCTTTTAAATATAAATCTATAGCTAGTAACGCGCTCTTCTTTGCTGAGCTTTGTTAATATTGCAAACGTTGTTGCGAATTCGATATTAAATTGATCAGAACAGACAGATATTCGATAATTGTAAACGCAAGATTTGTATTTTAAGTAGCAGATTTTTTAAATAATTTACTCGGTAAATTGCTGTTCCAAGAAGATACATATTACTTATATAGATTGAAGAATCTTGCCAGAGTCTATAAATTATATAAAAAAAACAAATATACTGTAGTATTATCTATAATAGATACTAGTTGTCAGAACATTTTCTGTATTGCTTATACTATATATCGATTTTCTTTTCGACAAAACGTTTATTAAAAAAACAATTCTCGACAAAAATATTTTTTCTGAAAAAATTATCGAGACTACTATCAGATCAGCAACAGATCTAGCGTATTCTTTTGAGAATATAGTTTTACTGCGATTTTTCTTGTTGTTCGCAAACAGAATTACAGATCAGAGTAAATAGAGAATTCTGTTTGTTTTTTATAAATATTGTATAACAATCGAGAGATTCAAGTTGGAAGAGAAAATTGCCGATCAGACAATAACACTAATTGATATTTCTCTAGTTGTCAGAGTTTTGGCGCAAAGCAACAGCTCCGGCGCTAGTACAATTCAGTTACTAGTTTTCAGAAAGATAGAAGTACTTTAAAATATATATACTTTTCAATTCAGATGTATCTCTTTGAGAAACGGCAATTCTAACCGGATATTATATTATATATATATGTGTAAAGCACTTTGTATCTCGCTATATTTATCAGAATCTCTTCGATATAGTTTTGCATATATATTGTTAACAAATTCTGATTTGAGAGCTCGTTACAATACTTTTATTCTTCAATTATACTATTTTTACAAAATATATTTTCAAATCAAGAAGAAGTTGCTATTATTATTGAAAACTCAGAATCTACTGCAACTGTTCTGAAACAACTCGGCAATCAAAAATAGTTTGCTAACAATAAATTTTCTGCAATATTTAGCTACTCTTCTCGGAAAAACATTTCTTTGTTTGTTTAAGAATTTTGTTTTTTTTTGTTTGCGCGTCAAACAAACAAAAATAGATTATATTTCGGCTTCGATAAAAATATAACTTTTAAATTTTCAAAAAAGTCTTTACACTATACTTTTATAAGTTGTTGTTATTTTCGCGTATTTGTTAATCAATATAAATTTTGAATACTCGAAGATATCTTCAAAAATAGTATACGTGTTAATTCTGAAAAGATATACTGTACACAAATCGCGCTTTATTCAGAAAAACAGAATTTTGTTTCTTTAAATTCTCTCGAACTCTTTCTTTATATTTGTTTTTCAATAAATTTTAAGTTTGAATATAATGCAGACAAAATATTAGATCTCGAAGATCTGAAATTTTAAACACAAATTCAGACTCAGACTCAGATCTGCAGTACTCTAAGAAGTTCGGAGTTACAAAATTCTGCTATATTGTCTGACAAATATTATATTTTGATTGTTTCGATACTCTTAGTTGTTCAATCGATTAAGAGACTTGTAGAAAAAAGTAACAGACAATATATTTTGAATAAATTCTATATCTTTCTAGCCGAGCGACAAACGACAGACAAAATATATATTAAATTATTTGCAATCTTAAAAATTAATTATTTTGTTTAAGATCTGCTATTCGACTAAAATAGAGAAAAGTTATTCCAATCTTTTACTCTTTATTGAAGAGATTATATTTAATAATTAATATATTATTATTACGAACTTCAAATAAGAATGTTTCTTGAAAACTTTGATTCAGAATTTATACTTGCTCGATATATCAGATATCTTGAAAATGTATCTGCAAATAGATTGCGATACGTTTCGATAGCTTAACAAACGCAATATTATATATTGCAGTATCAGATTAGTTGTAATTCTACTCAACAAGCAAGAATCAGTTTATATGCAATTTACTGAATTCTCAGAATAGTCTGAGAGATCTCAGTTTTGCAATATAGTTGATTTTTTTATATATCGAGTATTAGAAATACAAATCGATTTTATCTATAATACAACAATCGATATTTATTTGTTCTGCGTTTTAATATACAAAACAATAGTATTGACAGAACAGATACAGTCTATTACAAAAATTGATTTTAACAATTTTATCGATTGTAATATATTGCAGCATTCAGATATATATTCGATATCTTCGGAAATAAAAGATGCAATTACAGATATTATAGACAGTTATAATATAAATTGATTGCCGTTTATATATTTTACTGTTTGCAAAAAATATATTATTAAAGTTGCTTGTCAAAAATATAAAAATTTAATAGCAGTACTGAATCTGATAATACTTCTGCGCGTATACAATCCGAACAAGTTTATTTTTGATTGTATTGATTTTTTGTTTCTCTGAACAAAAATTGAAACAAACAAACAACAAATATTATTAAAATTAATTGCTCGATACTGTTATCAGCTAGATCTAGAAAATTTTAGAAGTTTCTTTATAAATATTACTGTCAAAAAGCAAAGAAAAAAACTATTTCAGTTTTAATAGTATTATATCGCTCGAGTTTATTATTACGCTTCTTCTCTTATAATCAATATAAATAATATTATTAAGATTAATATCTCTAAGTTTGCAATCGATTTCAGCAAGATACAATATCTGCAGCAAATACTAGATATTTTTTATTTTGAGAAATTTTATATCGATTATATATTTTTCGGATACGTGTACAAAATTCTTTGAGAAAAAAATATTTGACAAATCAAGATATCTGATCTGATTCAATATTACAATTCTACATTTAAGCGACAATTTGTGGAGATCGACTATCTACACTACACAATTATAGTTACAGAACTTGTCAATTCAAATATAATACTTTTTTGCGCTAAGAACTGGACAATATATATATTAATATTTTGTAAAATATTTTGTATATAATATCGATTTCTAGAGTCTGCAAATTTTATTTTTCTGAAAAAAAATCTGCATATTTGCAATTACAAGCAGCTAGTCGCTCTATTGAGTCAGTTTCAAAAACTGAGTACAGCAAAAGTTCAGAATATATCGATTAACAGTATCAAGTCGATAAAAATCAGTATATTATATCAGAGATTAGAAACAAAATATATTCAAAAAATAGATTTCGAATTCTATTTCAAAACAAAATTTATGTCTCGCAAATATACTGTAGCAGAGCGTAGCAACAACAAAAATATTATCAAAAGCAAAAAAAATATTTCTAAGACTGTATTTTCTTCGATTACAGTCTAACTAACAGATATTAGATCTTGCCGATCTCTTACTTGTTATAATATATATTAATATCTCAAAAGCAGAATTTTTTTGAACTATTTGACTGTCTATACTATATTCTGATTAGCAAGCACGGCATAAGCATTTATTTTTGTATATATAGTTTAATATTGCTAGATTTGAAGACAAATATTGTTTGCAGTATTGTTTTCGAAATTTTTTTTTTTAAAATTTCTCTTAATCTATCGCTTCGATTTAAATTATTTGTAATTCGAACTATCTCTATACAATATATTATTTCGATTATAAACTGATCGATACAGAGCTGACAATCTTCGACTCTGATATAATTAAACTATATTGTTTATTCTTAATTCAAACAACTGGTAATTGCGCCGATTAACTACTATTAACAAGAACAATACTTTTATCAGAATTGCAAAACTTACTGCTTTCAAATATATTGTAGATAACAGATCTTATATTCGATCCGACAATTTTCTGCACAGTAGTTGCTAATAGTTTGATTTAATCTGACAATACAATCTTTTTGTTGTAAATATTATAGATTACTATATTATCTGATTTCTGATATTCGAAATATTGTTTGTTAACTATAAAGCAGCTTATAATTTTTGTTATTATATTTTTAATTCAATTCTCGGACGTAGAATATCTATTACAAATAGTCTCGGATAGTTGTGGAACGATATAGATCAGAATAGCAGTTTTCTTTAAAACAATAATTACAGTATAACAAGTGTTGAGATCAACTGTAGCAAGATATTATATTTCAGCTTTATCGAAACAAATAATATTGTAATAATTTATAGATATCGTTGTCTTAAGAATATTGCAAACTTATATTTGCTGCAATTGTGCAGTCGTTATTGTTAACTCGAAAGATAATTAAAATTGTTATTAAGAGCAATGCGCTGAAAGCGTCCGACAAAATTATAAGAAGAATCGAGAGTATTAGCGATATTAGTATCGACATTTACAAAGAGAGACACGTTTCAAAATAGTGTCGACAAGAAGACAAGCTCCATTTGTCGACCGATTATGTTACAGATAGAGTAGCACTACTTCCGATCTAGTTATTCGACTCTCTTGTTACTTCTCAACATGTGCGAATTGGACACTTTAGTTGTCAATAATTAATTATATCTGTAATACAATAGAAAAAGAGTGCTTCCGCTACAAAAATAGCAGATCTTGCTTTATTGTTCAATAAGATTACAGAAAATAGTCTGATAGATTGATTGAAATCGAATATCTGTATGCTAGAGACTACTGAATACAAAAGTATCGAATTTTCTGTAAATAGCAAAAGTTTCGAAGAGCACTTTCTACAAGAATTTGAACTGTACAGCAATTCGAAACAATAGCTGCTGTCAGAAGTTCTGCAACTGAAATATATTAGTGTTGCAGATAATTTCTTTGCAATTCAAATTATATTGTATTAGTAAAATAAGAAATCGAAATACAAACAGATTAACAAAATTTTTTTTATTAGCTATTTCGAATTTATTCTGAACAAAAATTGTCTGTCTATTGTACAATATCTTGTCGAATACAGAATTGTTATTAATAAAATTTACTTCAAGCTAACTATAAATAAAAAGTGCTATATCTTTTTGCAATTAGTTCTTGATTACGATTTTAATATTAACAAATTATAAAACAACTACAACGCAGTATTACTCGCAGACACGTTTAATAATAAAGCTATAACTCGATAGTTTCTCGATTACAATACGAATTCGAATGTGCAAACTAGACTGAATATTATATCTATTTCGAAGACTCTAGTCTCTGCATTGTTTAATATAATTACTTTATTATTTAATTAAGACAGATCTGACTCAATTCAGTATAGTTATTTTTTTTATTATATTATCTATTGTTAGAATCAAGATCGGCTGCAAATTCTGAAATATTTTTTTGTTAAAAAAGTTCTGAATCAGTTTAATAGAATCAAATACTATAACTGTCTAAATCTATATAAAAAAAAAAATCTTATTGTTAAATGCAAAACGTCTCTGCATAAAACTGTTACTAGCAGAAAACTAAATATTGTAAAATTGCTTGTAATTTGTAACGCAGATTCTCTAATATACAATAGAAAAAAACGTTTTTCTATCGATTTAGCTCGAACAGTCTGTTATACTGACGTTGTTAATTTTCTGATCTTGTTGTTATTTGAGATAAATTAATTATAATATCTCGAGATTTTTTCAAAGAATTGTTCAGAATAAATATAAACAAAGAATATTGATTTTTTGTGTTCTTGCTATTCTGGTGTTCAGAGTATAGTATCTATAGAATTTTAATACTGAAAACTATTAAAGAAGATAAGACTGTTCTGCTGACTTCTACTGCACGTCTTCCGGTTTCTGATAAGCTATTTGCGGTTGCGTCTGAAATGTAGCGCTTTTATTAAATAACAAATCTACTTGTTTCTTGATTTTCTTATCTTTCTGCACTATAGTACAGTATAAGCAACAGAAAGATACTAGACAATCTGTGCAAGTACTATTATCGATATTGTATTTGGCACGGATCTTGCGACAGTTTAGATATTGCAGAAAGTCTGCTAGATTACAAAATAAGAGATAGAGTCAGCCGCAGCACTTAAGAGTTGTTTGATTTTGTCAGTTACTGCAGATAAATCTTTTTTTGAAGCAGAATAATAGTTTAATTAGTAAACTATAATAATATATATTGCTATTGCAGTTGCTGAAGTTCTCTCTGAACTTCTTACAACAAGTCTGAATCTTGTCAAAAAAAATACAGAAACATTATATTGCGAGACAGTCTGTTCAATATTGAAATAATAAATAATATTATATATAGAAAAATAACTTACAGCTGTCAATAGAATCAAAACAGTCGAAAAGTAAGCTATTTCAAGACATATCTTATTGATTGATGCTCTTAAGCATAGACTTATTCGGGATTGATAGTTTTGATCAGTATTGAAAAAATTTAGAAAATAATACAGATACAATTTTGATTAAAAAGATTTTTTGTAATTAAACTTATACAGATCAAGAAGTCGGCAATAACTATATATAAATATTCTCGATTTATTTTTGCAGACTATCAGCAATAGACGCTTCGAAGAAGAAGCTATTTCTAACACTGATTTACAATATCTATTTTCGACACTCTTTTTTATTTTTATATCTATTTTTAGCTTATTTTCGATTTTATAACTAGTTTTTGCAAAAGCAAACAAGTCTCGAGTTTATAATTTCTCAGTCAACTAAAACTGCTTATATATTCTCAGAACGCAAATAGAATATATTGCGAGAAAAAATTCTTCTCAAACTGCAGCACTATTCGATTACAAAATATACTTGATTATAGTAAATGTTTACAAGATAGTATTTTATTCTATACTATTTGTTTCTGTTCAGAGATAACAGTAAAAATGCATTAGAAATATCTTCGAAATATTATAGAACAAACAATATTGCAAGTATCTCAGCAACTATTTGTTATATAAATTCTAGATCTCTTTTGAAACACTTCTGTTTTTCGACTTTTAACTTGTATCAGAGCTACTGTTGGAAATTCCCAGTCTACTAAATAATTCTATAAGACGTTTTGCTGTTCTGTCTTTATTTTAAATATGCTTGCTTTCAGAACTTCCAGACAAACAAAACACTGTAAAACTAACTATTTCAGAACTGTTTTTGTTGTCGACTGCAGAAAATTAACTGTCAATATATTTGCTGTCTGAGTTGTCTGAGAACAAAGAAAACTTATTATTGTTTTTATAAAACTTGTTTATATCGATTTCGAAAAATTTAGTTGTCTTTTATATTTCTAGCTTGCGTTAGCAAAGTTCTCGAGTAGAATTAACTATATCGACAGTTGTAAGTTTTTTAAGTCAGCTTATATTAAGCTTCTATATTGTTTTTCGAATACAGAAATATAGACAGCATACTAAAAACTGCAACAACTGCTGCTTGAATTGTTGATTTTTTTACTTTCAATATCTCCGAGTATTGAAATAGATAATAGACAAGAATTCTATCCGCAGTTTCTTTATAAAGTTTGTAGAAAAATATTATATTATTTTTCTCTAACAATCTGATCTCTAGACCGGTCAAGCGAAGAAGATAGAATAAGAAATCAGCAGCAAAAACTGTTATTTTTTGAATTTTTTATACAGTTTGAGTTTTTTAATTTCTTTTCTATAATACTGATTCAGTTGTACAGAACAGCTTCTAGTGTTTATAGTCTGAAAACAAGTGTACTTGAGATATTTTTTAATAGCTTTCTATTACTTTTGTAAACTATTATCCGCTTCTAGATTTCTTCAGTTATCTATTTCTGACTGTCTGAGCGGAATAGTAAAGTGTAGCTGTTAATTGAATTCTTGAGCAACTAATAATAACACTTTCGGAACTCCGACGTTTGTCTATATTGATTTCGATAACTCAAATATATATCAGAGATAATTTGTTTACTGTTCGATTATAGAAAACTAGATTAATTTGCTAAATACAAAAGAGACTTAATATATTCAAAAATACTGTTCTACAGTTATTACTCAGTATTTTCGCAACTTTTTGTGTTTTGTTGACAAACAAGTCTGTCTTCTTGATTTTCTTGCAGAGAAACACGTAACTCTGAAATTAGATTTGTATCTGAAAGATAAATTGAGACAGACTCTGCTGCGCTTGCGTAAACAATTGATTTGATTCGAACAACTTGTAGTATCTTTATATTTGTTTTATATAGAAAGCAGTTTGTCTAATTGTTTACTATTTATATTAATAGCTGATCCGACAGCTGAAACTGACTTTAGAGACAGACAGTTTTCTGACAAGACTGATATCGAGCAGAAATAACAAATCGAAGATTGACTTAAAAATATTGCAAATAAATAATATATACAATTATACAGAAGATCGAGAGCAAAATCTTCTGTAAAAGTCGAGTTTTTCTGCTGTTAAATCAGATTCGCGAATTTGAAAATCTTTATATTTATAAGAGTGTCTCAGTCCAGCGTCTGATCAAGTCAGTAACAATTCTAATAAAAATAAGTCTAAAAGTTTTACAGCTACAATTGAGAGATAATTGATATCGATATCCGAGCTATAGAAAAGAATCTTGCGATTCAAACAAACAAGAAGTGCAACATTTACGTTGTCTATAGTGTGTAGTTTATTTGTCTTTTTTATCAGACTGACTTTACGTTTGCAAAACAATTTCTGTCGATAGCAACGCTGAACTTGATAAACTCTATAGACAATCAGAGTCTCTATAATAATTTAACAATTGAGATAAAGTCAATTACAACAAAAACGTCTGAATCTTTATATATTATGCGGGAGCTCTATTGCCGATCTCAGAAGATAGCGTGTAGATAATTACACTAAAGTTGTTTTTGATTTTAACAAGCTGAAATATTATTTTCGGCTTCAACCGCTATTTTTAGACTCGCACTGTACACAACCGCTGATACTGCTTCTCTGATTGTAGGAAATTATCTAGTGTATCAGAAGACAGCAAAAATACTTGTTTTATAGTGTAGCTACAGATATTCTATAATCCCGCACGAGATATTCAGATAAGTCGAGAAGTTATGTTATCAAGTCTTTTTGACAATTGCAAAATACTTGTCAATCTTTTTCTGTCAATTCGAAAATACTATTCCCGCATATGCTCGAACATTAAACAGTCAACTTTGTCAATATAGTTTCAAAATACAAATTTTCTTTCTAAACTTGAAAAGACTATTGAGTCAATATATCTGTATTACTTTTACAGCAATTGATTTATTTTTGTTGATTTAAAATATAAATAGAATCGCAATCGCCAAGCACTGACTTAGATATATAATAAGAAAAAATAAATTTGCGCGGATTGACAAGCATTTTGCAACTGCCAAATGCAAGAGTTGCCGGTCTTTACAGTTGTATATTACAAAATTGATTTCTTATATTCTGATTGGATTTTCTTCGAGCATCGCGTAAGTCTGCAATTTTCTACTTTGCATAATATGTTCTATCAGATAATTTCGACACAAGAAGAACTGGCTATCCAAACTGGACAAAACAATTTTGAACAAGTATATATTCGGTTGCTTTATAGATACAAATCAAACAGATATTATTTGATCTATCTTCTATTTCAGTTCTTGAATATCTAAGTCTGTCCGCACAATACTATCAAAAATAAAAAGCCATAATAGAGAAACAGATAATGCACAAAAAGTTTCGCTGAATCTACAAGACAACTTGTCCGAACACTAGACAGAAGTTGAGTACTGAAATATATTAATAAACAGACTCGAATCAGATATCGACTGAAGAATATTTTTGTCAGACAAGAGTTTAATATTGTATCTACTAGCACAAAATTTTTCAGAGTTAACAAATATATCAAAGATGTGCACCAATTTGGATATATAGTTTCGGAAACTTAAACAGAGTTTATTTAATATTTTTACAAAAAAATATCAATATTTGCTGAAAATCTCCGTCTGAAAACTATTAATCGATCAGTATTAAAGTAAAATAAATATTTCGAAAATCTACAAGCAGCTAGAGATATTTCTGAACTTATCTATTACACGAGTGTAATATAATACCAGAACAAACAAAACTAGAAAACCGAATTGTTTTTGAATCAAAAATTATATCCAGTCTTCTCTTTGCTATTGCTGCAGATTTTTTTAAATATCTATAAAAGCAGCAATCTGAGAAGAACTATCGAACGTGTTCTATTCTTTTATATAAGAATAGAGATTAATTACTATAATCTTGACAGCTTTAACAACAGCAGATTTTTGTTATATCTCTATATATCTAGATCTGTCAATATACAGATCTTTGTTTTTATCGATTAGCGAGACTAAATACGCTCGGACTATTTGTTGAAAAAATATATTAATTAATTTTATATATTCTGTTTACAGAACAATTTTATATAAGTGTTTCGATACATTTATAAACGTATTTGTTACTTTATAAGATTTCAATATACAGTATTTTATAATAGCCGACTTCAGCGTTACAAAATATTCTGAATATTCGAAACTAGCAATTATCTGTAGTAGTCTGAACATTTTGATATATTTTATTATCAGACCGCTTCTCTGAATCCGAAAACTTGCAAAAAATTCGAGATACTTGAATCAAGAACTGAATAGTCAGACAATAAAAAGTTCTGCAGTTTTGATTTCGATATAGAATTTCGATATCTTTTTGTTGCTGAAACTTGTTTTAACTTTGTTACTGTTTTCGCGTTGAACTTCTATATTCTTTAGTTTTAATTTTCGATATTTTAATATTGTTCTAAAGATACACAATTGTAGCTCGTTTTCAATCCGACAAAGATCTGAAAACATATAGAATAATATGTTTTTGAGTAGACTTTGTTTGCTTGTCTCGAAAAACAAATATTCGATCAATAGTTTAACAAAAATAATTCTCAAATTGTCTGCAATAATTGATTTTCTATTAACAGATACTTTCTGACTAATATATTGCGCGTTCTTCAGCAGATAGATATTACAATCTGCACTATTAGTCTGTTGTAGTAATTTCTGACTGATTGTCAGTATAAGTCTCCGGTAAATAAGAGAACTTACACTATCGATTAAATTGTTTTAGATAGAGTAGTTGCAATCTATTATTTCTTTAACGCAGTATATCTGAGTCTGCAAGAACTCGATTGCAATATTAATATTGTAATCAGATAGAGAATTGTAGTAGTATATAATACAATTCGAAATATTTACGATTATCAGAATTCAATAATTTTCGGAATTGTAAAAAATAACAACTTGTGTCTGCTTTTGTTCAATCGATTAAACAGTGTTTTGAAGAAGCTGAGCTCTGATATATATATTGCTAGCTTTAAAATCTATAAAATTACTGCTTAGAATCTTTGTTGTATTGTTCTATTCAAAAAGCAATAGTATATCTATTAGAGAGAATATAGAAAGTCAATTGTCTATATAAAAGCAGTCAAATTTTTCTCTTACTTTGTTCTGATTTCTGAGTCTATACTATATATCAGAATAATTGTCAATCGATACAAGTATAGATTCTGCTGCTTGAATTGTCTCAGCAATATTTCTAGTTTTTGAAAAAATATCGAGATCGAAAAAGAGCAGTTGTTCTGATTGTACAATATCTGATATCAGTAAAAATTTGTATTGTGCAAGCTTTTGTATTCAGAGATTGCAATCTATTTCAAAAATAAAATTTATTTTACGCTGATCGAATATCTTGAAAGATAGTATCTTGTTAATATATACAGTTTTTTTATTCCAGCAACGTACTGCTGAAATAAAATTGAATTGCAGAATTTTCTTGATCTTATCGATAGTCAGTAATATATTAATAACAAGTAGTATATCTATATTCAGAGTACAATTTTGATCGATCAATTCTGTTTTATATTTATCGAACAGATTAATCGAATTATCAAACAATACTATATCTGATTGCATAAAGTCGACATAGATATTTGTTCTAGCTTCTCGAAGTCTTCGCTTCTCTTGTCTCGATCTGTATTCGATATATAATATAGTTTTTTCAGACAGCAGATCTGTTTAATTAATACTATTTCAGTTTTTACAATAGACACAGAACGTGTATTGTAAGAAATCGAAATTGCTATAAAACTGTATTGTTTTACAATTGTTACAGTCTAGATCAGTGTTCAATTCCACTTTTGTTTTCAATCTATCGAAATTTTGAGTATAGTATCTCTGTAGCTTGAAAAATTGTTTGAAAATATATAAAAATCGATAAATGTCAGTCTGAATCAGCGCAATTAATCTCGAGATCTCTCTTATATCTGTCAGATATTTAAATAACTGTTTTCTAATCTCTATATTATCGAGCACAGCAATATCAAATATTTCTCGATATATTCTGTAAATGCTCTTCAATAAACAAAAATTCTAAAACGGCGTAAGATAACTGATTTCTAGATAACTGGAAAATACTTACAGATATATTACAATTAATATTTATTCCGATATTAACAAAAACAATAATCTGTTCTGCTCTGATCAATCTCTCTGCTATTTCTCGAAAATCTTTATCGACAATCTGATTCTGCGTCGGCAGCTCAGACTGATCTGCGTTGTTGTTTGAATATATAGCAAAATCTTAATTTGCGATTTCAGATATTAAGTTTATTTTTTTGTCGATAGTTTTTTTATTTTTAATTTTATCTGATACTTCTGTTCTGTCTGCAGACAAAAGAGATCGAAATATTGCTAATTGCAGTAGTTTTAATCGATCTTTTTCTTGTAAAAATATATAAATAATTCTATTTACAACGCTAGAATCGGCTCCGATCTGAAATATATTGAGAAAATATCTCAGACAAATTCGAAACTGAATTAAACTAATTAGTAACTGTTCTAGTTCTGAATTCTCTAGATCTATTTTCTTAACTTGATTGTTTATATTAATTATCTCTATATCTAGCAAAGTTTTCTATTATAATTTTAATCTTGAAATACTGAGAAGCTAGAAGTTCTGACATCTATAAATAGTAATTGAGATATATATTCGTTAAAGATAATGTCTAGACAGAACAGACACTTTTGCTGTTAATTTATTTAATACAAAACAGTTCTGAAATCTCTAGAGTATGCCGAGATATAGACTTACGGCGTTCTGCTCAAGACTTTTGGAAATATATATAATTATAAGCTATTGACCAACAGAACCAGACTACGAAATCTATTATATATTATTCAACCAATTATTGTTAATATAGTCAGCGCTTTCTGACATTACTAGATATTTATTTATATCTAGTTTTGCGAGTTCAGTACTGAATTAAAAATTACTGAGATATTTTTTTGCTAGCAATATTTTTTTTTTCAGTAAACTCAAATAAATCTGTCGATATAAAAATAATAGAAATACAGTGCAGAGCGAATATTGTTTTGAAAATATATTAATTTTGTATTTAATTCTGATTTTTTGCAAACTCGTAAATGTCAGCTCGAAAACTAGAAAAAACACTTAACAGTAATTGTCGACTAAACAATATTATCAAACAATAAAACAGATACTGTATTTTCAGCAGTATCTGACTAGAGCTCTGCGCCGTCAGAAACTTCTTGTTAAAATTTATATTATAATAATTGCTATCTCTATCTGCAAATAGATATCTTAGAACAGTTGCAAACAACTTCTTCAATATAATATAAAAGATAATTGTTATTATTGTAACAAATATAATAAGAACAAGCTGACCAATATTAACAATACTGTTGTTAATATTTCGCACTGTTATAAAAAGTTCTATTAAGCATAATTCCAGAACGTAAACACCGGTAAAAAGTTGCTTTAAAGCTGTAAAATAGAGTTAACTCTCAGTATTATACTGAAGCACTGATACACAAAGAAAATAATATCGAAATACAAATTCAAAAAGACCGAACGTAATAGCGCCGAGAACAAATATAAAAAATACAATAATCGAGTAGATCAAGTCTACAGTGTAAATACAAAAAAATCAAAAAGATTTATAAAGATCTATTAATACAAGCTAGAACTGTATAGAGCAGATATACTGTTCTCTATTAAATATCTGACAAGCTTTTGAGACGTTCTTATTTCTGTTTTAATATACAATTCAGCAAAAAGCTTAGAACAAACTACACAAATAACTTTTCTGTCTGCAAGAGTGTTGCCGCGCTTATAGAAAAGTTTTGAATAACTAGATAGAAAAAAAAAAAATTGCAGAACTTGAACAGATTCTGAGCAACTAGCAGCGATACAGAACTAAGTTTGTAAAGTATATCTTGTACAATTTCAGTAAAACTGAAGAACAGAGCTACAGTAAGAAATATCTGCAAAAAAATAAAAATAAAATAGTATCTTTGTAATAACAACTCGATAGACGTTTTCGTAGAATAGTCTTTGTAATCGGCAATAACGCGTAAAATATAGAGCAGCACTATTGTAAAAAGCGTAAGTATTATTTGCGGCAATACACTCTGGATTATATTACTAAGTCAGAGAGATACAATAGTTAATCAGAAAAGTCAGACTACTGAATTAGTCAGCATTGTAATCTGAAAGAGAAATTCGATAAAAACAACAAATACTGTCTATAGAACAAAAAGTAAAACAATAGCAACAGATATCGCTCCAGTTCGCAAATAGCAAGTTTATTAACAAAACAACAGACAATCTTATCTGATATCTTCAAAATCTATATCGACATATCTAGTCAGTAATTGCAGTAAATGCGGACATAAAACAGTCTGGCAAGTTATTCTGATCGACAACAATATAGTAAATTGAACAAACGCGAAACTTATATACAAGAACTTCTTCGAAACTTCTTCAGTTTAATATAGTTCTGTCAGCTTACGCTGATTCAGCTAAATATTTTTGTTCAATATTGTCAGCTTTTGTAGACATTTGTTCTTGTTATTGAATTTTGCTGAAAATAAAAAATTAGAAAATTTTTTGTTTGCGTAAAAGTATACAGATTCTGAACAGATACAAGTCAACAGAATATTATTAATTTGAGATTTATTTTTAAAAGCTGTAATTCTGATTCAGTATCAATTGCTGATACGTTTTTGACAACAAGAGTAAATAACCGACTGTATAATTTCGATTACTGCAGTTTTGTATACGCAGATAAGTTTTTGTCTTTTTGTAATTTTTTTTGATAAACTAAATAAATCTCGATTGATTTTTATTGAGCAGACTTCTTCAGAGAAAATACTATATATATTTTTCAGAATATACAAGTTCTTTTTCGGAATATCTGTAATCAGAATTGTAGTCGCGAATTCGAGATATTGACGTTCAGATAAAACAAAAAAGCAGTTGCGAATCTCTATATAGAACAGCAACTTCTTATATATTACATAATACACGTATTATATTACGAAGAAGATTACAGAGACATATGTTCAGTAAAAGCTAGTATAATTAGAATTTATATTTGTTTAACTCAACTTGTTCAGACCGCTGATATCGTAAATCGAATTGTTATTTTCAAGAGAGTTTAACAGAATAAAAACTGATACAACAATCAGAGCAAAATAGAGAAAGATTTTAAAAAAAATGTAAATATAACAGAGAAAGAAAAAGATATCAAAATCGAATTGTTGTAAAACAGCAATCTCCGATATTTGTAAGATATAATATATATCTTAAAGATTTTTTGCTTTAATTCGAATCTTGTCTTTCGATAAGAAAAATCGAGAATAACAGTATCTCGAGTTAGCAAATCGAAAATCAAAATCAGCTAAGACTTACTAGATATATCTAAGATAATTGTTAAACAGAACAAAAAAAAATACTTTTACAAAAAATATAGACGCAGATATAACAAGAGAGACTACAAAATTCTGTATCGACAGTTCTTAAGTATATTGTACAATATCAGACAATTTTTGTAGCAGAATATTAGTATTCGAATCGACAGAAACTATAAAAGAGACAAATCAGTATAATATTTAGTTTTAATATTCGGCAATCGACTATTCAAAATTTCGCAAATCAGTATCAACTTATATAATAATATTAACTTTATATATAGTTTCTGTCTTCTTTTGTAAATATTTTCTAGCATATATTAGTTTAGCTTAGTCTGCTATATACTCGCTAGAGAATTATAGTTTTTTTAAAAAAAAAAAACTAAATATTTTTCTTGTCTAATCTGTTCAACAGAAAAACTTCAGCTATCTGCTTATAGTCGATCAGTATTCGATTATAAGATTTCTAAAAATAATCGATTTTATATACAGTACTCCGACAATCAATCAGCACTTAATATATTCGATATTTATCAAAGATTTTTCGAATATAGAACTGCGCATTCGGCTCGCAGAACTGATATATAGTTTTGTTTTTGTTATTGTCAATTGTACAATAATATATATATATAATCTGTATAAACTCTCTAGCGACTTCTTCAACTCCGAGAATCTTTTTATATTAAAGCGTATACAATTTTGAACTATTGTTTCAGTATATATAGTACAATATCAGTTCTAATCGCATGCTTTGTCGGACAAATAATCTTATTAATTAAAGTGTTATTACTTCAGAGCTATCAGATACAATATCAGAAACGTTTAAAATCAGTTCCGAAACAAAATAAATCTTGTAAGCTGTATCAATATATATATATAGCTGCAGACACCGGAGAAACAATTTTCTATCTTTGTCGAAAACAATATTTGCTGAATTAATTAGAAATATTCAAGATAAAGCTCTGAAAAACGCAGTTAACAATTTCTTATTTTTTCAGAAATTTTCGATACTAACACTCAGAAATATAGAATTCAGTCGAGAGAAGAAAATAATTTTTGCAATTCAGATCAGATCTTGAAATATCAAATTTTATATATTATTGTGCTTCTCTTTCTCTGACTTCAGACAAAAACGTAAAATATAAACAATATATTTAATTGAAAAACTTGAAAAATTGTCTGTAATCAGATTACAGATTTTTTGAGATTTTTTTTTCGATATATATAGTTTTGCAGTAGTTATTGCGTTTTTATAATAAGTTAAAATCCAACAAGATAGTATAGCAAACTTTTGTTTTTAAATATATAATCGCAATTATTCGATCTAACAACTTGATATATAGCTGTGCAGAATATACGATGCGTTATATATTGTTTTCTGAAATATTGTATTTTTGTATAATATACAGCCGAGACAGTCTGCTATATATTGTTACGCTCTTTGTAGACCGAGTCTGAAATTGTTATTTTAGCTATTGAAGTCAGAATCGACAACTCTGTATATCAAAAATAGCTGCTTATACAATTCGATTAAGCTCTATTCTCGAAAGACCGAAATAGAGTCAAAATTAACTGTATAGATTAATCAGTTCTAGAGATCTTTTGCAAGATATCTCTCTAATTAAAAAATTTATAACTGATATATTGATTACACTATCTGTAAAGATATAGTCAGTATTGAACAAAACTACAGTTAGCTATTTTGAATTTGTTGCTGATCGAATATTCCGACTGACTGTATCAGTCTTCAAGATCTTCAAATATAGATATTTTTGCTTAGTTTTTCTACAAGAATTTCAAAAATTTGTCAAACGCTCTTCTCTCGTTATCTGAAATTGAACAAACAATATAAGAATCTGCTGTCAGATTGCGATTCTGTTTACTGCAACTCTAATAGTTGTATATCTGCTGAAATATCTAACTGCCGCTATTGCAATTGTTACTGTTCTGAAACAGCAACTTATTATTGTTTAACAATCTCAGATACAATTCTGAATTTATATTATAACAAGTTTTTGTATTCTTGCAGAGTCTCAAGCTACTCAGCAGTTTTATATAACAACAGATTCTCGCTTTTCTGAAAAGTTTTACAATTCAATTCTGTTGTATACTATAACGACTTCTTGTCTTTTTCTTGAGAAATATTTAACAATTGCAATAATCAATATATACAGAACTCCGTTTTCTATTTTCTTTAATTCGAATGCCGATAGTTTGTTATCGATTAAAGACTCTTCGACAACAACTCTGATTTACAACTTTTTTATTTAATATATCTTTTCTACAGAATAGACAGATAGAATCTATATAGAGTCAAATCTTAATTTTTTAGATAACAAAATAGAAGACAGTTATATCGATTTGTCAGATATCGATATCAGCTATATAAACAACTACTTTGTTCCGATTATATATTTCTTTAAAGATATTGCAGTTGCTGACTGCAATATCGACTTATTTAGTCAGTCAGATATTAGCTACAATTATCAGATTGACAATTCTGTCTGTTTTAATTTTGTACAACAATATACAGACAGCTCTATCTCTCTCTTTTTTGCTGTCTGTCAGAAAGCTGTGTATATCTATCCGAACAACAACAAAACAAATATTAGTAATTTTCAGAACTGCTTGATTACATATTGTATTAATATATTTTGTAAAACTCTTTTACAGCAGATTATCAATCAGACCGCTCTGGTATACCGAGAAACGTTTAAACAAAATAGCAGCTCGGAACATAATACAAGAAAGTTTGTTTTTTTGCTAATATCTGAGTTCAAACGTCAGTTATACTATCTATTTCTGCTATTGTTAGCACCACGCTAGCTGACTGCAATATTATTCTGAGTACGGAATTGGACAGTCCAAGATAAATATATATAAAATAACGCGAAATAGCTATTTCAGTCTGACATTTCCAAAGCTTCGACTTAGAAGATATCTTCAGCACAAAAGATACAAAATAGTTAATAAATATGCAATATATCTGTCTCTCTTAATCTTGTTATAACTCTTTCTTCTTTTTGTTTTGCAATAAAGCTGTACAATACTAGTCTGATTAATCTCCAGTGTCGACACTGCCAAAATAGAAGATAATGTAAGTATAGTTGTAGCAAAGAATATTATGCGCAGAACGTCTGCTTGATATTTGTAATAATAATTGTTTGATAATATTCTCTAATAATTCGATAGTAAGTATTTTATTTCTGATAGCTCGACAAATAATTGTAGCAATCAGTGTATTCAATTTCGGCGTACTGTCAGAGCTCCGTAAATAACTGCTATTCAAAGAATCTTACTTTTATAAAACAGACAAAGCTTTATCAATCTTTGTTTTTTTTCGCGTTATCTGTCAATTTATTTATTTAGTCGAAGTTTATTCTGTATATAATATCAACTCTATTTATAATCGAAGCGAATCTCTTCTCGGTTGCTGCTACATTTCTTATATTTAATACTCAAATAACTGACTGAATAGACTTAACTAACAATCTGAATATAAATCTAAGTATATAATTTCTGAATTGTTGTAATAATTTTGATACAGCTTATTAACTCGGACTCTCTAAGCAAGAATCTCTCGAATATCGATATTGTTCTTTTTGAGCAGTCCGATTGCCAGAATCAATTTGTAGCGGCAACCGATATTATATACAACAAAAACTATACAAGCGGCTCTCTGACAATGCAGTTGTTCAGTATATTATATTTTCTGAAAATTATCGAGCAGCTCGATCTGAGTACATTAGAACAAGATTCGGATCAGATTCAGCAATAGTTTTGCGACAGATATATAAAGTTATTTTTGTCTGAAAATACAGCAGAATGTTACTATGCTGATATAATCAGATATTTCCGACTATAATATTATTAAAACTAGAGAAAATGTCAATCAGTAATTGCAGACCGAACAGTCTTAATAAAATAAAATATAGTACAGTACTATATATATATTTTACTTTTCCACTTTCTAGCACACGACTGACGCTTGAAAAGTGCTCAGAGATATCGAAATTGTAATAACAATATCTAGTATACTTGTATCGGTAGAGCGCTTCAAGCACTTTTTATCAATATAATAGACTATATACTCTGTTATAAGTCAGTCAGAAATAGAGAAACAGAGTTTATCGAAATTGCTTAACACTTGATAGAGTTCAAGCTGAAGTAAATAATCTCTTATATAAAATCGATCACAATCGTACTTCCAGTCTGGAGAAATATAAGTATATTAGTATAACAGAATTATTTGAGTAAAAGCTGAGCAGAATAAACTCTGTTACTTAATATATAATCTCTTGGATAGAAAGTAGCAGACTATTGTAGTATTGCTAGATCAAAACGTTAAAAATCCGCGCTAAAAAAAGTTAAGAGTATAAAAGCGACACGAAGTCTATTCGATAATTAATTAGATTTATTTTGTAACTGCCGAGCTAGCTACAAAATGCAAGCGTCAATTCTTGTCAGTTAACGATCTGCTTAAACTAATACTAGCGTAATGTTTCTGAAAATTCGAGAGCAAACAATCTGCAGTATCGCCGATATAGTACAGTTAAACGAACTCGATATACAGAGAGCTACTGATTTTCCAACAACATTATATCTTATCAGAAAGATAGTCAAAGAGTTATAAACAATTTTACAATTAGCCGATGTTTATGCGAATTACTGATACTATAAAAGCAGTCGCTGATTTTACATTTGCATTGCTCGAGCGCCATATTACAAGCGCTTTTTTAATACTAAAAAGTCTTAAGACTGCTAGAGCTATAGACTCAAGATCTGAAAGAATAGATATCAAATCAAACGCGCTATCTCTGTCTATTTTCTCTCAATGCGGTTATGCAATATCTCAGCCCGGTCTTGCCTCTTATGCTTGAAAAATAAAATCTTGAAAATTTTCAGTACTATCTGTCGAGAGCTCTGTTCGATCAGATTTTTCAGCGTCGATCTTATAGTATTTAGAAAGAGATACAGAACAACTAGATAATACAATATTTGATTAATCTGTCTGTTGTAATAATAAATTCTCGATTACTACAAATAAAAAATACAATTTTTTTCTTATCTCGAATTCTCTTGCAGTCTAGATATTGTTTAGCAGTTGTACCGAAATTGTGTTCTACAGTATATACATTTGTTTAATTTTCTGAACTTTTAACATCAGTGTTTGAATCTGATACTTCAAGCTTTAACTGTCTTGTAAACTTAATTAAATATAATCTGCCGCTTTGTAATTGCTCTCAGACAATAAGCTGATCTGCTTGTTCGAGTTAATTTTCTCTGTATTGATTTTCGAAGCAGAGAGAAAATTCAAAAGAGAAAACAAATTAATATTTTTGTAGTTTGTCGCAAAAATGTTGTTTCTGTTGTTGTTGTAATCTACAAAATTTTTTCAGTCAAAATCGGAACTCGACTTCCCGAATAGACTGTCTATAATAGTTTTTTGCTTAAAAATAAGAATATGTCTTGTTCTGATTAAGAAAATCCCTCTATATATAGCAGTAAGCATCTATTAATAGAGCAAGTATTCAAGCATCTATTTATAGAGCAAGCATCCATTTATAGAGATTCCGAAATTAGCGCACACTGAGATTGATATTCAGCACTAAGACTTAGTATATAGAAGTGCAAAAGACATATTCTATAACACTGATACTAAACTGCGTTAAGACAAGTGCTGACATCTGACGCTGTCAAAAGCAAAAGCAGAAGTATAGAAAAAACTCAGAACAATTTTTATTAATACAGTTCCGAAATTCTATTTTATAAACGGTTATAAATATCTGTTTCTAGCGCTTGGATAAGCGGGCCGATATAATTGAATTAAATTATAGCGTATCGGATTAATTGAGTGATGTTTCTTATTGTGCAGTCAAAATCTATTAACTTGATTGAGAAAAAACTGAATCAAGACAAGTTTTTGCGCTAGATCAGTGTCTGAATATATAAAATAATAGCAAGTGCTCTTCTCTAGACTGCATCTCTACTTTCTTTGAGATCTGACGTGCTTTCTAGATCAGATAGCTCAGATTTTTACAGAGTCAACAAAGTCTCCACAAATTCAAAGTCTTTCCAACCCACCAAGCAATCCAAATCGACCGGAAATAACTTATTCAGATAGTGCTGTATAAATCCAGTCTGCCAATGTGGTAATAAAGTTCTACAGCCTGTAATGCCATGACCATGACATTCCAAACTCTGCCGTAACTCGTAGCCGAATTACGTTATGCGCCAAGGCAGTGCCCAGATCCCGCCTTGGCAGTAAAGAGTTTTTCTTCCGAGAATTTCTCTCTGAATTCTTACAGTTTATTTCTCTTATAATTGTAGATCTATCTTTCTATTCTGCTTTCTATACGCACAGCGTGCGTCTTAATAGCGCCACTTCTATTATACAATTGTATAATTTTACAATAATAAACTGTCTAATCTTCTAAAGACAATTGTTTGTTAGAATATCGGATTAAGAATTTAAAAAAGCAACTTGTTTTAACAAGAACAAATCTGCGACAAAAACAACTATTGCAAAAAGCAGTGCGACTGCAACTAGAAAACTTTTTGTAGTTATCGACTCTCGAGAATTATTAAACAAAAAATATAGCAACTTCGGTAACAAATTCTTGATCAGAGACAAACTCGGAACAAATACAAGTTCTACTTTTGACAATTTCGAGATTGACTATAAAACTCTTCTAAAGAAGAAAAGAAAAAAGTCGAAACAGCTTGCTGTTAAATATAAGTATTAACTTTTTCTAAAAGAAAATCAGAAACTTCAAATTCTGTTACAAGATAACAAAATAAATACGTTGTTTATACAACAATATTGTACAGTATTTTCGAAAAACAATATTCTGAAAAACAACAAACTATTTTTAAAAAAACAAAAATCGGCACTCGATCTGAAATTGTTTTATCTAGATAACTATTACAGAAAAAATTTCAAAAAATAGAAAAACTGAATCAGAAATACAAAAATTATATTCAAATTTAGTTTAAAGTTCTTTTCTATCGAAAATTATAAAATTTGCTAATATCAACTCTTTCTGCGCAACAGTCCGACAACGCAATAGAACAATTACAAAAAAACAAATTCTACTACTCTGAATATTTGAACATTCGAACAATTCTTACAGTATCTGATAAATTTTATAGAATTATTCGAGAATTGTCGACTGATTATTGTAGCTAAATACAGTTATATTAAGCAGAACTTTACGCAGAGCGTAAATAATTTTGTTGTCTATTTAAAAATTTTAGAAACAAATTTAGAACTCTTTACTGAGTTTCAGAAACAAAATATATTTTTAAATAAGCTAAAAAACAAAACTTATAAAAAAATTATTGTTGTTTCTGATCTCTCTGTAACAAAAAACGCGCTTGTTATACTAATTGCGCATATAGAAGATGCTACTATTTTGCAAAATAATTATAGAAATCGATTTCAGAAATCAAGTTATAGATTTTACTCTATTTTAAGAGATAATTGTTCTGAACAAGAATCGAACAAGACAGTCTCTAGATCAGATTTCTGCAATTTCTTTTAGCAAAATCGATATAAAAATATTACTATATTTTTTCTGCAAAACAGCTCGAGTAACAGTAATTGTACAAACAAAATTCGCACGTGTTACAATTGTAATCAGCAGAAATATATCTCTTTCAACTGTTCTTTTCTTAAAAAGAAAAATCCGCAAGTCAATACAGCAGTTGCTGCGAAACCGAGTGCATTGCATGTTACGCAAAAGACACTATCGTTCCGACGTATCAGCAAAATTTTCGATAATTCGGAAAACTAGAGAGACTTGCGACAATTATTGTTGCTGTCGCGAGTTGCAAAGCAAAAGTTAATACAATTTTGGCAGAGCTGTTTATATATATATCAGACAAATACTACAAAAAAGTAATATTTCTGAATAGAGAAACATATATCAATTGTATTTTCGAACAATAGACAAAAATATAATATCTAGAGAATACAAATTTCTTGTCTGTTAAAATCGAGATCTTTTACGAAGTCGAGATGCAATCTCTAGAATTCTACAATATAAATATCAGAATTTGCAATAGCGACAGCAGAAAATATATATTGTGTTAAGTCTTCTACTTTTTCTCGAAGATTGCTCAGAATATAATTGTCGAGCTACTATAGATAATAGAAACAAACTTGTATATTAATTGACAAACTCTTATATAGAAATATCAAATAACAGAAAACAAAATTATAATAGATTTTCTTGAGAATTTTTTATTGTATACAAAGAACGCTTCAGTCTATATATTTGTAACAAATAGTATTAGTACTATCGCAAAAGCAATTTTCTTCTCGATCTTTTAAATTTCGATAGAGATTTTATTGTACAAAAACTGTTTTTTTAAAACTGATATTTCTCTACTGTCAGAATATAACAAAAATAATTATACTATAGATCTACAACTCGACACAGAGTTGTTGTTTGAATTTCTATATATATTGTTCGAAAAAAAATTTGCTGTATTTCGAGATTATTTGCTCGAAAATCAAATATCAGAATATATTTGCAAATCTACAAATTGCGCAAATATCTCGATACTGTTTGTTTTTAAAAAAAATAGTATTTTTCGATTCTGTATAAATTATCGAGAGCTGAACTCGATAACTATTAAAAACAGATATTTACTATTTCTTATCGAGAAAACACTGAATCGACTGATAGATATATACTACTTTATTAAGCTCGATTTTAAGAACATATACTATTGTATTTGTATACAAAAAAAAACAAATAGAAGATTGCGTTCTGTACGCGCTATAGTCTTTTTAAATATATAATTATACTTTTCGACTTGTTTAACACTTCTGCTATTTTTCAAGCTCTAATTAACAAAGCACTGCAGAATTTAATAAACTATATCTGTGTTGTCTATCTGAACAATATTCTGATCTACTTCAAAATCTGCGAGAAGTATTGAAATTATATTCGACAAGTACTTGATTAACTGAGACAGTTTAAACTATATACAAAGTTTTCTAAATATATTTTTCTAATATAGAGTATCAAATTTCTGAACTATATTGTTAGTAGCAAAAGTATCGCTATAAATACGTTACAAGTAGAGTTAATTTGCACGTAATCTCGATCTACTATATTGCAAAAGTTGCAAGTATTTCTGAGATTCGCAAATTTTTATCGACATTTTGTTCAATATTTTGCAAAAATAATCAGATTTTTAATCGAACTGCTTAAAAATAGCAAACAAGAAAAACAGAATAGATTGTTTTTGTTCGATACTTTTGCTCTAATTGTGTTTCGAATTCTTATTGATATTTTTATTACTGCTTTTATATTAATATATTTCGATTTTAAGAATCGGATTATAGTTGAAATCGACGCATTGAAATTTGTTATTGCAATTATTTTTTCTCAGCTTGTGCTCTGCATACAGAACAACAGTCAGACAATATAGTATTCTGTTGTATTCTATTTTAGAAAGATAATTTCTGCTGAAATTTGCTATAAAATATATAATTAAGAGCTGTTAGCTATTGTTGCGGAATTTCAGCAGTAGCAATACTATTTTAAAAACAGTTATTTGTCAGTTACTGTTCTAACAGACTATAACAATCTGAAGTATTTTATAACAATAATGTCTCTTAATTATTGTTAATCTCGATAAGTTCTTTTGTTTGTCGAGTATAACTTCGAAATTAAATATCGAACAGAAAAGATTAATTTCGCGAATAGATTGTTAAAACAGTCAGACTACAAAAACAAAACAGACAACAAAATCTGTCTGTCTATTTTTTAAAACAAATTTAAGAATATTACAATTGCAACTATCGGAATAATTTCTGTTCTGATCAGAAACACAACTAAAGCAATATCGATTTTAATCTGCACTAATATTGTTTTGCGCGTCTGAAATATCTCCGATATCGAGATATTTAATAAACTATTTGTTAAAGATATTTTCGAGATCTCTAATAATACCGACTCGAATATAAAAAAAAGTGCTATAATTTAACAACTGCGACACAGCAACGTTAACACAATATACAAACACAAGAACTCAATAAAATCTCTTTTCTCGATTCTGTTAACAGCAATAGAGATATTTCAGAAAAAAAATATTCTGATATTTAAAGTAAAACAGCAGTTAATTGCTTTTTTTCAGCGCAACAAATATACTAAATATAAATAAAAGTTTAACAACAGTTTATTCTACTATTTTTACGCAGTCTATATATCGAATAAAGTTTTGCTGAAATCGGAACTGCTATATTTGTATTACAATAATTCTCTGAGCAAAAACTACTTTAAAATTAAGAAAACTTGTATACTGATTGATCGAAAATTCTATTAATTTTGTATATTTGCTGAAATAGAATTGTATATTCGAGAGTGCAATATATATCAGCAGTTTAAAACGTTCCGATATTGCTTATACAATAAGTTTTTTGTACTATCTGTATTTACTCGATCTTAAAAAAAAAAATTTATAGATTTTATTACAGAATTTCTTTCTAGTTGCAGTAACAACAGTATCTACAATACAATTTTTGTTATTATAGATCGATTCTTTAAAATAGTACTATATATTTCAGTTAAATCAATCTGAACAGCAGAAGATTTAATCGATATTCTGTTCGAAAAAAAAATTTTTTTTTTGAAAACGTAAAGAGAATTGTATTCGACAGAGATATATTATTTATCAGTAGCTACTAATTTGCAATATACTATAGTATTTGTGTAAAAAGAAAACTGAGCACTGTTTTTTATCTGCAGACAGATAGACAAACAGAAAGATAAAATCAAATACTAGAGTACTATTTTTGCTGCTATTGTAACTATCGACAAAACAACTGGAAATTTCTCTTATCGATAGCTCAATATATATATAATAATACTGTTTATTTATTCTCGAATATATTGTTTCTCAAGACTGCGTTCGAGTATTATTCGGATTTCGATTTTAGTTAAAATAACAAAAAATACTCTGACATTTTTGTTGTTCGAAAACGTATACAAATCTTGTAAAATAAACACAATTATATAAAAAAACAATTGAGAGACGCACAAAGAGTGCAGACAGAATATTACAATAAAAAAATTATATTTCAGTATTACAAAGTAGAAAACAAAATTATACTTTCTATTAAAAATTTTAAGAATACTCGATTTAAGAAAAAGTTTTTCTACAAATATACAAAATTGTTTTCTATTGTAGATATTGTCGAGACACAGATATATCGACTGCAATTCTCAAATAATTAATAAATTTATTCGATTTTTTATATTTTGTTTCTCGAATTCTACTATCAGAACTTTAACGTTGTCGAGTCGACACAAATAATACTGATAGACAAAAACAAAAAGTAGAAGATAGAGAAAATTCTGAACAAGAAAAAGAGATAGAGAAAACTCTACTATTTTATTTAATAAAAAGAATTTCTTCTTTGCGAAAACAGTTAAATATCGAAGCGATTCTTGATTTATACAAATACAATACTGAAGCAGTTTTACAAACAACAGCAGATTGTCGTTTTTGCTTTCAAGATACAAAAGTTATATCTTCGAGTAAATCGAAACAATCTAGCAAAGCAGAACTGATACAGTCTGATCGACAATACTGCGCGGACAAGACAGAATCTCTACTATTGTTAAATTATGTAAGAAATTAAGTGGAAATCGCAACTTCTTAAATTTGATTACAATAATATAAGAAATAATATACTTTTGTTATCTAATTCTATATCTTTTTTAGACAGATTTTCTAGTCCAAATAATCTTCTAGTAAATATACAATAAATTTTAATTGCATTTATTATCTGAATCAATCTGATTGCATTTAATAACAAGATTTTTTTTTAACTCTCTTTTCTGATTGCTATATATATCAATTTTCAACTTATTCTTTATTGTTGTTGTTTGTGCGCGATAATACAGCAATTGCAGATATACTTTTAAGTTTTTGTAATAGCAGTAAAAAGTATATTTGTACAATTAGCAACAGTCTTTATTTCGCAGATAAATATATCTTCAAAAGTTTGATTAAAATATTCAGCTTAATTCTCGAAAAAGTAAAATTATATATACTGTCGACAACAATATTAATATACAAGAGAAATTTTTGTCTAAATATTTATGCCGCTTTTTTTCAGAAAGATCTGATCAGTATAATTTCTGATCAGAAACAAAACAGATAATATTGTTTTTAGCAAAATTTTTCTTAAATTACATCTGATATACTATCTAGATATCGATATTAGCTGACGCGAACTTCTTTTTTTTCGAAAAGTCAGAATTGTTTTTTTTTTAAAAAAGTTTCGATAAATGCGTCTGATAGCGTATTATATTCAGTATTTTCTGCTGAATATTATACAAATATACTAGAGTAATCTCTATACTATCTAGTCGATTTGTCGAAGACAGCAACTTCTTGTTATTATACTTTTATTTGTTAATAGAGCGCAGAACAAGTCTAATTTTAGCAAAAAAATCAGATAACTTAAAATTGCTGTTTTTAACTAAGATTTGCTGTACAAATATCAGCAGATTAACAATTCTCTTGCAGAAGCAACAAAAAATCTCGAGATACTAATATATCAGTCTTTAATACAGCTGTGCAGACTGAATCTACAGAGCGGCAAACAACAGTACAACAAATACAGCGCAGATTTTTTTGTTTTACATACTGTACAATATATCAGTATAGAAGAAGAACTGCGAAAAAAACTCTGCTTACTATTGTTTTTTTATTATTTTGCAGATAATACAAGTATCGCAGACAGCAAAAAAACACAAAAAAGACAATATCGAAAACGCAAGTAAGAAAATTGTCGATTTTATTCGAGAATTGCTATCGACGTCAGTTTCAACAAAATTCTACAACAGTTTTGCTATATATATTTACGCCGATAGTATTGCGCTCTGCCAGATATTAGCCGATATTATCAGAAGTTTGTGTTATTTCTAAAACTTATATAAAACGCTGAAAAAACTTACTGTTCTTGCTGCTGCAACTACATACACACTCTATTAGTATTATATATATCGGAAAGAGATTGCAAAGAGATTGTTACAAAACTATTTTAAATATATTATAATAATAAAAAGAATGCGATATTCTAGTAAATAAATATTACTATTGTGTCTAATATTGCGCTAATCCGATTCGGCTCAAGCGCGCAAATCGAGATAATTTACAGAACAAAGAAATTTTTACTGCAAAATTACAAATTAACACTGCGCAGAAAACAAAACGCCTAGTAGAAAGTATTGTATATAATATTTTGATTTTAACTGATTAAAAATTGTAACATAATCTAATTGTAATCTCTAAAGATAAACTACTGTTGTACAATAAATAAAAAACTCTTCTCGAATTTCCGATCTATAGTCGAAAAGTATCTATAAAAGTCTTGTCCAGTTACAGGATCGCTATTCAGTAATATACAAAAAAAGTATTCTTGCTATTACTGCAGCAATTTTCTGCCCGTAATGTATAAGAAATATAGAGAACAATACAAGAAGAATCTATTTATATATTTTTATTAACAAACAAATTGATAACAGACACGAGACATAATTGCGGTAGTTGCACATCTACAGCGCATAGCAGTCAGCAAATACAGTACTGATTCTGAAGACCAGAATTCTGAAGAAAGAGACAATTGTAATGCTATAACTATAATATTCCAAACTCTGTTGTAACTCGTAGCCGAATTATATTATACGTCAAAACAGTGCCCAGATTTTGTCTTAACAGTAAAAAAAATTTTCTCCGAGAATTTCTCTCTGAATTCTTACAGTTTATTTCTTCCATAACTGTAGATCTATTTTTCTATTCCGCTCCTCACACGCACAGCGTGCGTCTTGATAGCGTCACTTCTATTACACGATCGTGTAATCTTATACAGCTATTGCTTGAATATCGCTAATATAATTTGCAGCCAACACAGACCAACTGTCAAGCTTGCGATACAGAGCTGAAAGCTCAGAAGAAGTATCGGTCGAGAATTATTATTTTTGCAAACAAAAACTCTATTCTGCAGATGCAACTCTATAAAGCAGATCAGATCAGTCAGACAAATAAAGTCTGTATATAAGAAATAATAAATCAAGCAGAAGAGTTTGAGCGCTTAAAAAAAGCTGTTAATTACTATCAGCAAGCACTCGCAAGACAGCAAGAAGCAACAGAATATATAAAAAAACAACACGTTCGAATAGTACAATCTCTAATTTATAAGTTCTGTTGTTATCAAGTAACAGTTCAGTCTCTAGAATATAAGCAAACTCAGATCAGAGATTTTATTAAGTTTCTCGATTCTTTTCAGTTATCGAAAATAAAAAATTCGACAGAAACAAGTGTTAACAAACTTTGACTGAAAAAAAAAATAATAAAAATCGATCTCGAGTATCAAACAGCTAGAATCAAATATCTAGAGCAAATACTGAAACAGATTCAGAAAAAGCTCGAACACAAGTATTTTTTTCTGAAAAAACTATTGTGCAATTTCGAATCGAAGCAGAAGAATAGCACTTTATCAAAAAAAATAGATAAATATAAGAATATAAAAGCTGGAACTATACTACTGAATAGCAGCAGTAACAAGAAGATACATACTTTGCTAGAAAAGAGCAGCAACAAACAAAAAGAGAATATTATACTGCTGAAAAGCAGCAACAAAAACAAAGTTGCTGTATTCAAGTCTGGCAAGCGACAGCAACAGAAACAAAAATACAGTTAACAATATCAAAAAACTTGTCTATTCGAAGACGCATAGCTGGCGATACTTGAAAGAAACTTGTTTGCTTACTTTACTGTATACTATTAACTGTGTTTTGTATTGCTACTCAAATTTCAAATCGATTGATAATATTTTCTGACTCGCGTTAAGAAGTTATAAATATAATCTTGATTTACTAAACTGCAGCTTGCTCGACAATTGTTTTGAAATCTATTAGCTTAAGTCTATTGTTTTTTTCCGTTATCAAATAATAAGATGTCGATAATAAATTTAGTGCAACAACTATAGCTACTCTATCGACTGACTGAACACAATATATATAAAAACAATCTTTCTTAACAGAAAAAAACACTACAAACGAGTTACGTTTATTGCTAACACTATTGCCGAAAAGTAATTGTCGAATTTCGGCAATTAAAATAGTAAAATCCGATTTACGGAATTGATCTGTTTGTCTCTCTCTGTTAACAGTCTTTTCGGACAAAACAGAATTCGCAGAACTCTTATCGAACAGAAAACAAATTAAAATCTCTCTAGAAATTCGAGTTGTCAATTTTGAAATAGACAAAGTGTCTATATTTTTTTTTTAAACAATTGTAAAAACAGAATTCAGATATTAATTTTGTGCTTTTTTGTCTAAAACAGTGTTTATAATTGAAGAGAATTTGACAGATTGAATTTCTGTCAATATATTTTGTTTTATTACAAGTTGAGTTTGAGATTGCTCGAAAAATATCTGAAATATGTCTCGCTTCGAGACAAAACTAGTTATATACTACTTAGAAATTATAACCGGATTTGTAGCATAAATAAAAACAAAAAAAAGATTCTGCTTATCTTTTTTAACAGAATATTTTTGAGATCTGTTGCACCGATTATTAATATTCGATCTGCAGTTGTCAAAATCTGACATAATTTCCGAATTTGTATTTCGGATTTTCGACTCTTCGATATTATACAATATCTGACAGATAGCGTCTACTTTCTGATCTAGCAGTTCAGTATCTATATTATAATATTCGGAGAGTCTGATTCTTATCAGAAAGTTCTCGACTATAACAATATCAGCAGATTTTATCTTTTTGTCGATTTTGCAAATCTGCCGATAACTGTTAGTCGAGACAAGTATTGCAAATTCTCGAATTTACTGTTTTTCGAACTTGTATATTATAACAGTCTGTATCTGATTAAAATGTTTGTTCAGTTTGCACTTTCTTTTGTTTGTACACTTCGCACGAGCTTTTTACTTGTCAGTATTTTTGCGTAAAAAAAAGAAATAGCGAAGAAGAAGAATTTACAGTTAACAATAAAAATATTATTCTATCTCAGTCTCTGTACTCAATTCTCAGTACTTGTATAAAAAAATACTGATTTGCTTTTTAAAGCGCGTCTGCCCATTATACAATGCGCAAAAAGATTAAACAAATAAACTTTTGCAATTCGTCGATAGAAAGTCTTGAAGTATTTTGATACAGAATTCAAGTATCTTTGTGTTTTCAAGAAACGTATAGATAGTAGAGATCGAATATTAAACAATCAATATTTGTTAATATATCTCTGTTCTTAACGCAGAAGAGATTTCTGATAAAATATTGTTTTTCTGTATTTTCGCTTCAAGATATAAGCGATTACTGAATAAACAGAAAAGACAGCGCTTTTGAAAAATGTATACTATATTTGTATTCAGAATGTTCTGATAAGTCTGACTTTCGCTCAAGATAAAAATCTATATCAGATATATTTGACGCAATATATTGATTATTTTCTGTCGAGTGTTAGTCGAAGCTAAATCAAGCAGAAACAATATAAATATATCTCGAAACAATAAATCTTTAAGATTTTCTGCAGCATTTCTAACTTAAAATCGAACTATAAATTAGTAAAAGAGATCAAAACATCGAGTTCGACTTTTATTTCAGACATAATGTTCGACTTCTCGAAATATACTATATAATATCTTTTTTCAGAAGAAAGTTTAGCAAGCCACTTCTGTTTGCAAGAATTGTTGTTGTTCAGTGCTGAGATACAAATGTAATAGTAGATATTTTTACCAAAATAGTCTGCTGAGCCGGAGTTCTTCTCGCGCAGAACAGTCTTGCACAATAAATTGATGTCTGCCGTATACTCAGATCGGAACAATCTTTCAAAAATAAAGAATTAAGAGCCCTGCAGGACAGGGGGGCTAGTGCCGGGGATAAGAGAGATTCAGAGGGCAGTGCTTGGCCGTCTGCCATACTATTTAGTATAGCAATTGTCTATTGCACTTCCCTCTTTCCTCTTCTTTCTTATTGTATTCGGCTCTTTTGATTACCGCGCATATTACTGTCTTTTGCAGCTGTTTCTTCTATATTACTGTCTTGCAGTTGTTTCTTCTATCTCTTTTATTACTGTCTTGCAGTTGTTTCTTCTATCTCTTACACTATTCTTTTACTCGTCGTCTTTTCGTCGTTATAGCATCTTGTAAGAGCAAGACTGTTGACACAATTGTTGTCAAAAAGTTGTCTAATACTTGTTGCACGTCTTGTATTAGAAAGTCTGTCTCTAAAATGCAGCTAAATACTTGTTTTAACGCAGAATTCGATATCTTCTTGCGACAGATATTTAGAAACGTTTTATGTTGTTGTCGATTACTGTTTTTTTCTTTGCGATTACAGTTTTTTTATTTTTTATTGTTATCTTCGTTCGAGCAAGAAAGAGACAGCGGACAGAACACCGTCTTAAACAATAAGATTGCCGCTCTTTGTCTTAGAGTCAAGACGATAGCAAAAGAGATTACTGTACGAAGACAGATAGCGACGGCAAGAGAGACTCTTGCTGCTCAGAAACTTCAATTGCAGAATCTGACAATAATTGCACCGTCGAAGCAGTGCCCGAACTCAATACTTTTGCCGTTATATTTTCTAGTGTGTCGCGTCGTTATCTGGACAACATCTTCTATAGCAGACTAGATATTAAGAATATTATAAGATTTACTGCCGATCTTTTCTTTGTCGCGACAACAGACGTGTCCGATTTTTCTGATACAAAAAGTTTTCTGGATTTAGTTCGTGTCTTCGATATTTATATTTTTATTGCTTTTAGCTTTGTTCTGTATCTGACAGTAAGATAGAAACTTTATCGAGATATTACTTTCTATCGTCAATATATAATAGATATAGCAGACTACAAAAGTTTTGTCTCTATCAGACTGTATTATCAAAAGTTTGTTACTTGTACTATTCGAATAAATCAGAACAATTCTCTATATTAAATATTAGTGTATCTCGAGACAGAATAAAAGCTTGCCGATATCTCTAAAAAGCAGTTCGATTCTTTATTTTTGTTAGTATTTTTGCAAAAACTATATTCTACTGCCAGCTCTGTCAAAAATATTTCTATATTTGTATCCGATAAACAACTTATTATTACAAACAATATCTGTTGCCAGTAGACCAAGTATAGCAAATACAGCAACGATATCAACTGCAGATATAAGTATATATATATATCTTGTCAGAAGACTTACAATTCTAATTGTTATTTTAATAAAATATAATTTCTGACAGTCTTGTTGTCTTTTCTGTCTTTCGACATATCTAGTTTGCTGATTTTCGTATCAAAGAGTTTTTTATATAATTTAGTATTTTCAGACGAGTCTGATTTGCCGTTAGATAAATTTTTATTAGTAGAAAGATAGTACAGATATTTGAAAAAATATTCTGATAGATATTTTGTTTCTGCTCTTTTAGATATAATTACGCAAGACACTAAAATCGAATATATCAGTTTGTATATTTTTCGCATAGATATTAATTATATCTTTGCAAACAAAGTTTCTGATATATTTATTGTCGACATTAATAAGCAGCTACAGACAGATTGTTTAACTATACTGTCTGCTCTATTATCTAATCTATATATATACTTATTGTTAGATCTTGTGTTAAAACACAACAGTAAATAAAAATATATCTATAATCTTTTCTTCTCTAAAAACAGTTCTGTCAATAATAGTATATCTTGCAATCGAGAAGCTCTCGAATATATTGCAGTCGATAATACTATTGCAACTCTTATTATACAAAAACAAGAAACAGTACTTTTTAAAAAAAATCTCGCTGATATTTTTAAATATATAGCAATAACAATATCTGATCGATAACTGTTAGACTTTCAGTAAAATCTTATCTTCTATATAGAAAATTTTCTTCTTTTCGAACTGCAGACTGTCTCTTTTTTTTTCGATCTATTTGTAAAAACTTTATATTAAATATTAATATATTTTTTCGAATAACAAATTCTTCTGTACTATCTGAACAATTTCTTTGTTGTTCTATTATTTTTTACTGATATCTCTCTCTATCAAAAAAAGTAGAATCTGCTCTGCAATTTCTTAGAACTCCGAAACAATAAAAAGAAAAAACAGTCAGATCTTCAGATAGAGTTTCTGAATATCGAAATAGATAGTAAAACAATAAAGATACAACTGCTTTCTGCTAAACTGCAACAAGCTTGTAATTTTGTTGTTGCAGCAACAAAAGCAAAAACACTATCGTATTAAAGTCTGAAGATTCTGATAGATTTTCTATTTTTTTGTGTCAAAATAATAGTGCCGAAACACGTTTTTCTAAGCACTTTATATATCTTTTTGACAAAAGATATATAATATTACAGTATTACTGTCTCTATAACAAGAGATATAGTCTGATAGCATTATTTTCTGCTTCGATAGAACAGTATTAAGATTCTACAGTTTGTTGCTCTCTGTTCAATCTTTTATATATAGACAGATATATTCGGTTTCTGAAATATAAATAGTTACTGAATATTGTATAAAAGCAATATATCTATCGACGTCTTTTCTGAGCACTATTCTACTTGTATTAAGAGCAAGACTCTTTATATTAATATTTACAAAATAAAAACAATTCTCTATACTTTTTGTCTTTAACTGTTTTGTCTTTGCAACAGTAAAATTATTATCTACAACAATAACACTGTTGTTGTTGTCGATCTTAATAAAGAATCTATTCGCAGCAGCTCTATAGATTTGCTGCGAGATATTGTTATAATTTTTGCTTTTAACAATATACTAATAAAGTCGATTTAAATCGACTTTAAATTAAACAATTTTGCGAATATACTATTACAAGATAAATACAAGACTATTGCTAACAAATATTTACAGTTAGTATATTTTGCTGTTCAGATTTTTGCAACTCTTTTAATTTCTAATATATCGAGATATTTTTAGATCGAAATGCAGCTCTCTTTCTATAGTAAAGATTTGTTGCTATTACAAAAGATCTCTATTTAACAGTCTTTAAGAGCTATATACAACACTATTATTTTTATTTTAATTGCAGTACTCTGTCTGTTACTATTTAAAGTTTTGTCAGTTAAATTGCTTGTCTGAATCTCGATCGTATTAAGACAAAGACTATTAAAAAATATATTTGCAATTTTCGCTCTGTCTATATCGATAGAGACTATTTCGATTATACAGTTTTTAGTAACTTACTTTTTCTTCGCGTTATACGCGATATTAAATGTTGTCAGAGCAACAATATTTTTTGTAAACGCAAAACTATTATACAGAACGTTTTACTAGATATTCTGTCTATCTTTAATATTATTATACAATTAGATACTACTTTTTACGCTGTTTTCTGTTTTGTTTTTGCAGACTTTCTGCAAGCAGATAAATTTATATAGAATATGCACAATTTAATCGATGCAAACTTTGTCAATTAATTTATTATCAGATTATCTATTAAACTTTTTGCAGATAAACTCGAACTCGATATTTCTGTTTTTAAAACAGATTTTTTTTGCAAAAATATTATTTTTAGAATTGTCGCTGCCGACAATACCGATTGTGCAATTATTTTTTTAAAAAGAATACTTTTTATAGTATCTGATTGTTCTATCAATCTCTTATTTAATACCGGCGAAGACATCTTTAATAGAAAAAGAATTATCGACATTCTTTGTCAGAAGCTTCGCTCTTTAGATTACAATAATTACTATATCAGTTATTTCTTTTGTTGCGATGCAGCTACTGAGATACGCAATTCTGATATATCAGAGATTATAATTATGCTTTTAGATTGTTAAAAATCAGATATCTATTTTTGCTATATCGAAATTAATTTCAATTTAATTCTGCAGACTTCGCGTTGTTATCAGAGTTGCTAGTTCTTATTATTTTTGTTCTGACAACATTGTTTTAAGACTTGAAGAAAATTAGTCGGCTTCGAAGCAGTTCTGATAATTCTGTCGATAGCTTTGCTCTATCGACAGTCTCTTTCGCACGTATTTAGACGGCAATAAAATACTTTTCGAGATAATCGATATTTAAATATCTGTATATAGAAAATAGATATCTTTGTCGCATTTTTTCTGAATTTTTGTCAGATTTTTTCTGCATTTTTCGAATTTTAAAAACAGTAGCAGAGTTCTGCAGAACAGAGAAGCTAGTGCCGGAAATAAAAGAGATTCAGAGAGCAGTATTTGGTTGTCTGTTATACTATTTAGTATAGCAATTGTCTATTGCACTTCTCTCTTTTCTTCTCTTTCTTATTGTATTCGGCTCTTTTGATTTGCTCTTTTACTTCTTTTTGCTTCTGTTGTCTAGATAGAAGAGAGTTAGCCGGCTTCGGAGCAGTTCTGGTAACTCTGCCGATAGCTTTGTCTTACCGGCGACCTCTTCCGCACGCATTTAGGCGGCGGTGAGATGCTTTTCGAGATAGTCGGTGCCCAAACATCTGTATATAGAAAATAGGCATCTTTGCCGCATCTTTTCTGGATCTTTGCCAGATCTTTTCTGCACTTTTCGAGTCCCGAAAGCAGTAGCTCTTACTATCTGAGTAAAGATAAGCAACCCATTATCTGTCTTCTCCGGCGAGATATTCTTGTGCCGCTTGTATACGATAGTAACTATCTAGACAGACTACGCTGCTCTTGGAAGCAAAAGTCGGAAGCTCTTCGAAATAAGTATTTGAAAAAATATTCTGCGACAGCAAATCGGCTCTGCTTATCAAAACGAAGATATAGTTTTCTGACTGCAACTTGTTGCAATCTTTAAAAACGAAGCTCTCTAATAGTCTTGTTACATTTTTCGGATTTTGCTGATATATATTATGCGGCGTGTCTTCAAGACTAATTTGATTCAAAGAAATCTTGAAGAAGCCGCAATAAGTTCGAGCTTTTTTTTTCAGAATAAACAGATTATTCGAAGATATTTTGTCTATAGTAAAAAGATATTATAAAATTCGAGAATATTTTCAGCAGATCGAATTACAAACTGTTGTCTGATTTGCTGTTATAAACAGCTGTTTCAGAGAGCATTTCAATGCAGATAAATAATCAGATACGTCAGCAATATCTGAAAAATACTCCGAATTTTTAGAAAGATAATTTTCTGCTGTTTTTATACAAACTTGACTTTAAAAAGTATTTCTATATCGCGCAACAAAGATTTTTCTTAGTTGAAGATTGTTGATATCAACAAGACAAGATTGTTAAATTCTGATTGTATAAGTCAGCTAGCAATTAAACTAAAAATATCAGTCAATCAATATTCTCTATTAATACTTTTCTTGAAATTACGGATCAAAGACGTCGCTTTTGAAAAGCTTTTTTTATATATCGAATCTGAATCCGAAATCTACGCAGATTTAGCAACTTTACAGATTAACAAAAAGAGCGCCGAATCGGAGTATTTTATATATCTGACTTAAAATAGTTCCGACCAAAACTTGTTTCGAATTACAGATAATACTGAATATTTTGAAATCGAGTTATTCTTCTTATAATAAATAGATACGACAACAAAAATCAATTTTTACAATTTTGTATATATTCGAATACTCTGTCTTTTTATAGATATACTTTTTGTCTTTGCAGACAATTTTGCTAGTTTCGAAAAAGCTGTTTAGCTATTAATCTTTTGAATTGTTATTAGCAACAACAGTTCTATCTATTTCAAAAAAACAAGATCTAGAGTAGTTATTGTTACAAATTACGTCGAATATAGATCGAGCTCTATACTCGATATTCTTAATATTGAAAATATTCAGCAAAAATTTTATAATAAATTTTTTCGAAATTTTTTTTCTACAATCAAAATTCTATATCTGACTGTCGAACAAAAAAGTTCTATAATTTGTTTTCGAAAATTGAAAAAACTTCTATACAGAAAACTCGATAAAATATTAGTAGTTCGAAGAGATCTCGACTATCTATATTTTGTTGTATATTTCAGTTGCTTTTTTTGTCTGACAGTAAATTATATTGTTGCTATATTTAATCAGTTTTTCGACTTTGTATTTGCAAATCGATAAAATAACAAGATCTAGACAGATCTAGAGCAGTATTTGTCAAGATTTTTACAATTTAATCTCAAAAACAACGCTGTTCAAGAATCTTTGATAATTATAATTGCGTCGACTATTATATTAGACACTTATTTGTCGAAAATATATAATAAACTTATCTGATTCTAGAAGTTTCGCTTATACTGAAAAATCCACGCTAGTATTTGATTCTGATATTATTTATAAAACTTTGTATTGCCAAACTATTCTTTAATCTATTGTTACTATCTATAGCGATCAAGAAATCGTGCAACAGCTGAACTTATTTGTACAATATTATATTACTAGATTGTTATTAGATATAATAAAGTCTGAAAATTCAGTTATACAGAGCTATCGAGAAACTCTTATTTGTTTCGAACTCGATTGATTGTTTCTGAAATTTAACAAAATCTGTTTTTGTTGTTTTCGAAAAGCATCTGAGAATATTCTCTCTTGTAAATATACTATATACAATATTTGTATTTGCAATATCGACAAAAAGATTCTGACTCTCGACAATTAATACTATATCGACGTCTGTCTTCTTTGTCGTAAAAATAAAATAGTAACTGAATTTAAATCTCTGATTATCGAATTGCGTGTTTTAAGTATAAACAATAGTAATACTCGAGATATAATAGCAATTGATATTCTGAACTTGCTACAAGATATTCTAGAAAACATTTGAAGAATTTAAAATAGTTTTGATATTATCTATAGTATCAGTATTAATAGATCAGTTACTTTTCTAGAGCTTTTTGTATTATTAATATAACTGTAGAAAATCTGATTGTTTTAATTACTTTCTTGCGTCAAATATCGATTTCTGATTGTATTGCGATTTTCGAAACTCTAGCAAAACAGTTCTTTTTTCAATCGACAACGCGTGTCAGCACTTTTAAGCGTTTTCGAAATTTGTTGACAACTTAATATTGTAACAAGTGTTACAAGATTTATATCTTAAAGATTTTCTTAAAAAAAATTTTTAGTATCTCGAATTGTCTTTTTAATTACGCTCGAACTTTAATCTCTACAAAGATTGAAATTACAGCAACTATTATAGATAAAGACTTTTCTCTAGTAATAACTAACTATAACAATCAGATTCGGAATAACAAAAATTGTAATAAGTACAGATTGTGTCTTTCTGATTCTGACTGATTAATTATTAAAAGTACAAGCTTATCCGACCGAAAGACAATACAGAAAAGTTGTATATATAAAAAGTATAAGTACACTAGCTTTCTCTGACTACTATAGCTAATATAATACTAGAGATCGAGCAACGTCTGCAGCACCAGTATAAGCAACAATTGTTTCTTTAATAGTAATTACTGACAAAGTTTTTGCAGACTTTTTTCGATAGCATATACTCCGGCAACTGAATCAGTTCAAAACAGTAAAATAAGCAAATACAACAATTTAATTAAGTTTGCTTTTTAAGAAATCTCTAGAATTGAGTTTTCTCTTTTCAAGTTCGATATTCTGATATCAGTAAATACTGAAACACAAAAAATCTCGATTTTGTCTAGATTTATCTCTTTTCGATATATTTTGTTTAATAGCTGTATATCTCGATTCTGACGTGCTTATATATTGTTTTTCGACAGAGAAAACAATTTTTGTAATATAGTAAATTACTTAAATAACTCGAGTTGTAACAACTATATAAAACTTAATATATTTCTATCTGCTAATAAATCTGATATCGATAACACCAATCGGATAGCAGAATTGAGAAAAAGTGTAGACAAAAATTATAAGTTTGTCGAACGCTGCTATAGAACAATATATACTTTACTAGTAGCAATATTTTACTTCGAGTTAAAAAGTGCTTTAAAGAAAGTGTCCGAAAATCGACTGCAGTATCTAGAAACAATATATTGTCGACTGTTAAAAAAAACTATTATTAAATTGTTTCAAAAAATATTTTTTTTTTTTAACTTTTATTACAAATACAAAAACTCTTGATTGTCTCGAGAGTAGACAAGATTTGTATTTACTGTGTCGACAATTTCGAAAACTTGTAAAATTTATTGTTTGTAATCTTGATTAAATACAAAATATACAAATTCAGAATTTTAAAAAAATACAAAAAAAAATCAGCGCGTTTTTACAGTCAATACAATAGTTTATTAATTGACAAAATCTCGATATATTTTTTAAAACAGTCTATTACAAAAATCTAGCTCGCAAATCCTGTTGTCTATATGCGAAAAAAAAAATACTTTTAAACAAATAGTGTCTGAATCGAAAGATAAAACGCAATTATATAAAAAAGTTCGACAATACTCGAAATCTTAGCTTTTATCAAAAACAATAAACAAGCTGCAATTGTCCACATATTTATAAACTTGAACTCTTTTTCAAAAAACGTAATAAGAATAATAACACTTGAGTAATAAAAATAATACAGATTTTTTAACTGAATTTATATTGCAATCTGAAGTAATCTTGCTCTTGTCTCGATAAAAATAAGCGTAACTACAAAGTTTTGCTGTAGAAAAGCTACTGTATAATTTATATCTTTAAGAGTTTCAGATCTTTAAATTCGATATCGTATTAATCTGCTTTTTTCTAGAAATCTCTATAAGTCAGCTATAAAAAAAATTCTATCTGATATTACAATCAGAAAATCTGCAGATATACAAATTCAGAAAACGTTTTCTAAAAGATTTTGAACAGTCAGAAATAAAAATTTCAGAGCTGCAAAGTTCTAGAAGAATAGATCAGCCAAAAAGAAAGTCAGACTGGAAAATTTGTAGTAAATATAATCGGATTCAGAATTATGCTCTCAGAACTATTCAGAAAAAGATAACTAGCGAACATTCGACTTTTACTATTAATTAGCAAGTTAATATAGACAAAGCTTATCAGAAATCAAGATTCGAAAACAAACAAGCCGTTTGTTATCTAGATACAGCTTGTATTGCGCTGAAATAGTTGTATATTAATATAACTGAAGTTAGTCAGAAGTATGTTCAGATTCTTAAAATATATTTTGCAAAAAATTGTTGTCGACTAGATTTACACAATTATATTTCTGCAATTATTAATCGACAAGATTTCGAATCTGCGCTATATATTTTCAGCTTAAAAAATAATCTGTTGTGCAGAAACAAGAATAGAGAATTTTCAGATTTAATTTTCTGATCAGATTTCAAACTTAATTGTTTATATAATTGCTATTGACTCGAAGCTGCCAGATCAGCTCTTGTATTGTCAGACAGATAATAGACAGTAGATCTTTATTATGCAAATATAACTGAAATAAATATCTTTATTTCTAGTTGATAATCTATTCTACAGATTTGAGTACCGATTTGAGAAAATGTATTGTCAAGAAATACTTTAATAAAGACAATCCGTATAATAACAAGATCTATCGAAAGATTTGCAAATATCAGTTTAACAAATAAAATAATCTAAAAATTTGTTGATAGATATATCTGTCTAAGCACAGAGTTAACAATCTGAAACAGTTTTTTCAGCACAAAAAATTCTCAGCAGCGTTTGATTTGTTTTTAGAAATATCAGTTATACTAGACAGTCTAAAACTAAATATTATATATAAGATATTTGTTCTGAGATACGATAAGATAAGACTATTAACTATTGTTTGATAAAAAAAGTTTACAGAAAAAACAGAAAATTTTCTATTATCTCGACTATATCAAGATCTTCTAATCTGAGCTATATTCTAACAACAAGAGTACTATAATCAAGCTAGATATATATACTATAGAAAACTTGCAACTCAGAGCGCTGTAAATATTAAAGACAAATTCCGAGCTTCTGTATTAAAAAATATCAATAGAAACTGTACTATACTGTTTTAATCAATATAAGTGTAAGCTTATTTTGAACAAACTAAGATCTTTTAACAGATTGATTTTTTTTTTTATAAATTTTTTGAGAATCTCAAATATCTAGATATTTGAGCTGATAGTCTGAGATAGCTGTATTGTCTGAATTCTAGAAACACTATATTAACTGCTTTTGCTAATATTTTTTCGGACAACAAATTATTACTGAATACAGTCTTGATACAGACTAGCAAAAACGTATTTAAAACTATCTCAGCAAATCTATCTATGCAAAGAGAGTTGGAAATTCGACAGTTGTATATTTTTGCTATGCGTAATTATTGTAAAATTTTACAAAAATTAAGAAAAAACAATTTTCTAGCAAATTCTATATTGCTGATTGATAAGTTCAAACTGCGCGATCTGACTGATTTTGTTTATAAGTTAGATTTTCAGTTTATATAGATTATTGCTCTCAGAAATCGTTTCAAGATTGCATTTATAACAGTAGAAGAAGTCAATAGACAACTACAACTTGTAACAGATAATTCAGATAAATTGAGAAAATATAGATATAAAATATTTTGTACTCAGCACTATAAATAGAATTGTTGTTTATACTTTATATTTTATCTGCACGAAGCCAAGAACAAGCAATCAAACAATATTATTAATTTTTTTCGAATAAAATCTGTATATCTCAAATTCTTCGACACTCTCAGTCTCCAAATCTATCAAAGTCTTGACACCGATTATTTAATATTCTCTTTGCTCTTTCAAGTCTGTTCAGACAAATTACTGCACTTAATTTCTGTTATCGATCAGACAAAATATAATAGCTCAAAATCAGTACAACAGAGTATCTTAAAATTATTACTAGAAAACAATATATTAGAGAAGATTTCTGAAGAGTTAGATCAGACAAGATATCAAGAGCAAAAATAACAATATTTGTATTTCGAGCAGAATCAGCTTGCGACGCTCAAGAAAAAAAATAGAAAAATGCGCGAGAAAATCTCAAGAAAACAAGAAGTTTTTTACAAAATTTATAAAAATCAAAAAGAGAAGCGACAGAAATTCTGCTTAGAGAGAAGCGACTTGTTTATACTGGAACAAAAGCAACGTCAAATATGTCAAAAACTTATAAAAGAGAAAAAATATCTACAGAAAATAGAGCAAAATCAAGAATATTAAAGAGCTAAATTTATCTCGAAAAAGATAAATCTGACCAATCTCAAGCGTCAGCGTGCGCAAGAATATCAAGAACTATTACAGAAATCAAACAAAATAGAGAATAAACAGATACGCGAGAGAATCTCAAAAAAACAAGAAATTTTTTACAAAATCTATAAAAATTAAAAAGAGAAGCGACAGAAATCTTGTTTAGAGAGAAGCGACTTGCTTATATTGAAACAAAAGCAGTGTCGAACACGTCAAAAACTTATAAAAGAGAAAAAATATCTACAGAAAATAAAGCAGAATCAAAAATATCAGAGAGCTGAATTTATTTTGACAGATATAAATCTGATTAATCTCAAGCGTTAGTATGCGCAAAAATATCAGAAACTATTACAGAAATCAAACGAAATAACAGTTCTAGAGCAGAAACTTATAAATATTTAACAAAAACAGAAAAAACAAGAACAATATCTGTATTCAGAGATGCAAAAAATCAATAAATTTTTATTTTTCAGAAAAACTAGTTCTGCAGCAGTTTAATAACAAGTTACTGAAGCAAACTTCTCTTTGATAATCACAGATCCGAATATTCTTACTGAATATAATTCTACAGATATAGTCAAAATTAAGATATTCGATAGCAGTAGAGTTGTCTCTGGACCGCATACAAGTAAGTCTGAAGCAATAAATAGTTCAGAGATGCGATATAGATTTACAGAAGCTAGTCTTTTATTAATAGTTAAAAACAAAATAAGACTGTGCCAACCGATACAAATGGCCGAAAGTAAAACAATAAATAACAGCAAAGATATTTTGCAGCAGTGTGCGCGATATAAGTTCTCTACGAGCGCTTTTCCAACAGTAATCGACAATCCGGAAACAGTCAGATCGAAACAAGTATCGAAGACTAAAATACTCGATAATAGCAAAAATATTTCTATACAGTATATACTGACGTTGTCAATAGAATTTACTCTATCAGCAACACAACACAAAATAAGAAAAACGCAATCTCTTCGATTTGCGACAGACCAAAACGTCTTGCAATACGAATCGATAAAAGTAATTATAACTAAACTGTCTAGAAATTACAATCTCTCTGCGAAAACTGTAATAATCAGCAGCTTACTGCCGAAAAGATTACAATCAGATAATTACAAAGACGTAACAACTCGAATAAGACAAAAAGATCGCAATTCTACAACAGATATAAAAATTCAGCGTCTCGACTATTATCGATTAATCGATCGAAAAAATCAAAAAGACTAGAACAACAGACAAGAGAAAACAGTCAAATTGCAGACAAATATATCAGAAAAATCAGAAAAATAAATAAAAAGAATTGATATTGTAGTCTAGTAAAAGCAATCTCAGACTATAAGATTGATTATTATATAATAGCTAATGTGCAATAATAGCTCCAACAAGTCTGTTTGCTACATTACTGATATAGCTAGAAGTTCCAATAGATGCCGAGCTCAAATTGTTGTATTGATTCTGTTCTTGTCTAAATTGTAAGCTCGAAATTCTCTATAAATATTGTATCTAGAGATAAGCTGTCGCAGTCTATCTTCTCTATCAAGATCTTGATAATATATTCTCTCGATTTTATTCTTGATTATTTGCAGTATCGATGCTGTGCTGCTATAGTCAACACTATTATAAGACTGCATAAGTCCAGAATTACTTGCATTATTTTTGAATATAGCGATAAATAAGAAATATATCGATTTCTGAAAAACTACAGCAAAAATTATCCGTATATCGATATCGGATTCGAATACTATATAGCAAATAGCATTATTGATCAATTAAGAGATTTTTTCGAAATTTAGTTTATATACGCTCTTGTTAAGACTCTATAACAATCGAAAAGAAACTTACAATATTAAAGTAGAAAAATCAGAAGCAGAACCAGAATAGCAAATCGAGATTAAAAATTCGAAATTACTCAGTATCTTGATAGAAAAAAAAACAGAGTAAAAAATAATTTGACTAGTCGAAATATCAGAATCGGATTGACTGTCTGAAATATTAATAGCAACAGATTTTTCGAAATCAGACCGAATAATAGACAATCTGATATTTTTTACTGAAGAATTGCTATCGATAGATAGAGAGAAATCCGAGATTGCAGTCGAGATACTTTTATTAAATATATTACAGATTGTATCTTGAGTCAGAAATATTTTTATAAATTAAAAATCGCTTGTACAGATCTGAAAGAAGTCGATCGAATATACTATTTTGTTTTTCGATTAGCAGTAATTATTGCTTTTTTGTATTTTGTTAAATATTATAGTTGCAGCAGCGCGATTCGAGCAGAGCAAAAGAAAAAAAATCTTGAGAAATATTGTTAACAAACAAAGAATTGTTGTAGCAGATCTGTAATAGAATAATTTATTAAGATATTTTGAATAAAAGACTCAGTAATATTTGACTTGAGACAAGAATATAGAGTAAAAGACAATATAAAGATTTATAAATAACTGTATACTGATTTGCTCTATTTTCGATATTCTCTAAAATATCAACAGAACAAAACAATTTAACACTTTTGAACTAGCAAATATTCGACACTATATATACTTAAACAAGACAGTCGAGTCGCTATATAAGATATCGAGTTATACTGATATAGTTAATTAAATATTGTAAGTCGAGCGTATATGTTTATCTGAACAAAAATATCAGCAATCGAATATCTTATAAAGCTTTAGCTTATACAAATATGCTTTAAAATATTAAAAAATCTGCAAATACTTAATCTGCAAGCTGAAATATTCTAACAGATATATCTGCAAGCAAATTATTATAAAATCGAGCTCTGAGTTAATAGTTTTAAATATATAAGATAAAAAACAAATCTGTCTGTACAGTTTTACTCTGAGAGTTTGTTAAAAATCTTTCGGCCGAAAATTTATAAAAGTACAGCGCTTGTTGTTTAGACTCGAGTATCTTTATATTTAGAGTTAGAAACAAATTTAAATAATAAAACAATATTTTCGATATATCTGCAGAGCAATTAACAAAATACCGAGCTCGATAATTTGACTCGATATTCTGCAAACTGAACGTTGAAAATAAATATAATTTATAGAACAGTATTGTCAATATATCTGCAGATTAATTATAGAGAAACGAAGCTCGAAAATCTAGATTAATAAAAAAAGACAACACTAATATATATATATTCAAATACGCTGACAAGACAAGAAATTTGAAATTCAAACTGTTAAAACTGAAAAAGTATTAATATTGAATTTTTGTGCTTCGAGCTGTAGCAATTTGAAAATCGAAAAATAACTTGAGACTAGAATTGTGCATTTGTAATATAAACAATAAAAATATAGACAAAGACTTCTGCTGTAGATTGTGCGCTGTAAAGTTCAAAGTTAATAGTATTGCTGATTTGATTTAAAAATTTCGAATAATCAAATATAGTCGAATTATTTCTCTCTCAGCATTTTGTTTTGCTGCTATCGCTTTTTCGATCTGAATTTTTGTTTTTTAAATCTGATGTTTTGCGTCTCTAATCTGATTTTTCGTCTTTTTAATCTGATTTTTTGTATTTCTAATTTGATTCTTTGTATCTTTGATCTGATTTCTGATTTCGTTAAATAAAGCTGTCAATTTGTATATCTTCGATTGCTGTCTATCAACTTTATATCTTGAGAATCAAGTAACATCTTGTTTTGTATATGCTATCGGAATATTATTCTATATATTATCGGAATCGAAGCGTAATCTATATCTTTTTATTCGGAAATAACAACTATTTGGCGATAGATAATTCTATAGTTGTTTTTTATTGATATTGGATTTGTAATACAACGTAGTAATATTGTTTTCGCCCGATTTACGCATCAATTCCAGTTTACTGCTAATTGTCAGCTTCTGTTCTCTCGAGAATAGATCGTAGATAACATTCTTCAGATTATACTGTAAAAAATATATGTTTGCGCCGATAAAAGCTTGAGCTGCGACTTGTATTAATGTCTCGACTTTTAACTTTAAATAACTACGTAGACTGATATAAAAATTAGTTCGAGAAACAGAATTAAAAGTAAAACTGAACAACAGATCTCTCTGACGCTAGCAGTTTTCGAAAAAAATCCGACAGCGTTACACTCGGACTAAACTCTTCAAATCTGGCAACCGAGTAATATCTTTATAATGTATAACGTTCTTTTTCTAAACGTTTCGCACTTCTTCTAGAAAAACAATATTGACTACAATTCAAGAAATATACAATAAGTTGCCGGACTCCCGATAGCTCGCTAGATATTCTAATATTTTCAAGTGCAAAATTAATACAGATAGCGAAAAATCTGTTACACTTCGATCGACAGCAGCTATCTCGCAGAAATCGGTAAATATTTGTTAATATTATAAGCAGATAAATATACTATATCTTGAGAACTGCGATGCAGAAATAACGTTGTTCTAACAATATTAATAATAGTGTTCGTTATAGATTCTTGTAAAATGTATAGAAGCACCGGTAAGAACAATAGATACGTTTGCGGTATATACTATAGCTCTGAACAAGAATAAGAAGAGCTATATAAAAAAACTATATAAAACTGAGATTAAAAAAATATATATACTCAAGACAGATACTTCTTGAAGTGTCTCGATAAGTTGCTATTGTCAAAGTATTTTGTATATAGAATTTTACTATACTGTTTTGTTTCTCTCGAAATTTATTTGTATAATAACAAGCACTAAATCTGTTGAATTGTTTTTGCATTTTACAGCGACATTTTCAGAATATTCTTATATTTTATATTATATACAAGCGAAACTTCTGTTAACACAGAAATAAGAAAACTTCGATACAAACGTTTAGCAAAATATTTCTAGCCGAAAACAAAACACTCGATATCTATCTTTTCAGTTGTTAATACTTTATCTTTTATTGCTTTAATCTAGTTCTCGAGCTTTTTAAATCTAGAAAATCTTATTTTGATCTACTGTTCAATTTTATGTCAGATATCAAACTCAAATATAACAGTTGTTTCTGCTATTACAGTAAAAGCAAAACAAATATCTATAATAGATCTAGATACAATCAGAAAGAAGCAACAAGCAATATCTGTTTATATTTACAAGTCTTCTTGCACTATTGTTATTTTTACTGATTTTAGTTCTTTTTTAACAATATTTTTTTTAAGAATCTTATATCAGTCTGTTTTGTCGTGTTTGATACTCAGAAAATAAAGATAAAAGTATTTATAGAACACAATCTTCGAATTCGAAAATTAATATTAAACTGTTACAGCTATAGAGTTCTTGATGTGCAAAAACGAGTTTCGAAAACTGCAATATATATAATCGAAATTGCAATCAAAAATTTTCCAAAACTTCAGATCAGATCGCTCGAGAAAAGAATTTACAATTTTTTAAATATACTAAAAACTGATATTGACAGCTTAATTAAGAATTGATAGACACTTTATTTATCTTGTTGCTGACTATATTTTGTCGAACATATTTCAGATTGTTCAATCGATAAAATAGTCAGTCTTGTTTATTTATAATATAAATTCTCTCTCTTACAACTTGATTCAGTATATAGAAGAAATCTATATTCTGTATACTCTGCGTCCATATAGCAATCAAGTTGTTCTCAATCAGATTTATTATAATTGATCGGAACGCAATATTGTGTCCGAATTCAAAATGTCTCGAGTCTGAGCTCAGCAGACAATTCAACTGCAAAAAAATTCGTATTCTAGTAATAGAGTAATATCTACTCTTCAGACCAGTATACAACAATAAAAACTGAAAATAAAGTTTTCGAGCTCGAGCAGACGCAGATAGAATAGCAGAAATTATATAGTATAGCTGTCTCGACTTTACTAGTAAATAAAATCGACAGTCAATAGTCTAAAACTAAATCTTACTGAATTCTGAAGCAGATCGATATAGTCTAGAACTCGGCAGCTGATTGTATTTTGCAATTTGTAATACTTTACAGTATTCGCGAGAAATCCGAGTCTAGATCTACAGTTGCAAATTTTCTAAATACTATTCTAGATAAAATATAATTCGGAGCTGACTGTTACTCGAGCTTATACAACTATTTTATCGAAGACAACTGCTAAAAACAGAATTCAAAAAGTTTTAAGCAATATTCTGCTATTAATCTGCTTATCTTTCAGATTTCCAATTGTTACTGTAAACTTCAACAAACGAGTTCTTCTATAACTTGCGCACGAAGCATCAACAATAGAAAAGTTTCAGAACACAACTAACAAAATCGTGCTGTCTCGTCTTTCGAATAGTTGACTTATAAAGACTTCGACAAGTATTACAGCTTAGCAGTACAAGCACTAATTAATTATGTGTAAAAAGAACAGTTACTATCTGACTATATAAATAAGAAGAGATATATTCAATCGCGATTGCATACTTCTATTTATATTTATACTATCAATCTGTTCAATATCTACAAATTTATATTCAGTCAGAATCGATATATAATGCGCAAAACGTTCTAGAAACGATATTTATCTCGATTTAAAAGTCAGTTCAGCTTCAAGAAACGTTACTTTTGATAGACAGAGAGCTCTAATAGAGCATTTTCAAGATTGAACAAAGAAATATCTGTTGATAAAGAACTCGATTGTAAAGCATTTAATAATTTAAAAACGTAAAAATATTTGTTTCTAAGTCAGTTGCTTACCGAATTTCTTGATTTGATAGACGGTAGTTGATTAATATATAGAGATTTCTCGGTTCGAATTTTTGATCGAATCAAGATAACAAAACATATAACTGTAATTAATTTATAGTTTCTTGAATTATAAGTATACAAAAAGAGAGCATTTTTTGTAATAATTTGTTCCGAGTAAAATATGTATCTATTTGTCGATACCAGTTACTTCGGCGATTGAATCATTACCGTTTGCGAATGCGTATCGCCAGTTATGGATAACCACGGCCACTTGAGA
>JAABUL010000529.1_pt1 | contig 80837 bp, 63 predicted proteins | sample 5559151 | NCBI WGS metagenome assembly JAABUL01 (sample SAMN10711876, study PRJNA513368) | rock metagenome | isolation source: Antarctica rocks | place: Antarctica: Victoria Land, Pudding Butte sud
TGAGCCGTATGCACGGGGGGCGGGGAAGGAGGCGGAGGGGAAGGGGTACCCGAGGAGGATTGTGGAGCATAAGGTGCAGAGGGAGAAGGCGCTGGAGAGGTATAAGAGGGGTTTGGGGAGGGGGACGGCTAATGTGGGTGGGGGGGTGCATAATTGATTGCGGTGGGAGGAGGGGTTTGGGATATACCTAATTTGTTGTTCGTGAGTATGTACACGTGCGTTCGTTGCGGAGATTCCGGCTTCCTTAGCAGTACACTGTGCGAGGCTGCCCGGCTCTTTAAAAGATAAGCTGCACCTTCCTTCGGGTCGGAAGTGAGTTTCTGCCTCTCGTCGTTATCGAGCACGTCGATTGGGAAATCTTCGTGTTCGAACCGATTCGGCGACGATCATGGCGAGCTGTAGCCGTGCCTGTACGCACTGTCGAGAGCTCTGAATCGAGTTTTTATGTACGTAGGACCTGTAAACGAGCAGATTCGAAGGTGTCTTCCTGGATTCCTGGACTGGCTCCTCAACCTCCTCAACGCGAGCTCGACCTCGACTTGGTCGAGAGTACGTCCGCCGGATTTGGCTGGACTTCTAAGAATCTCCGCGCCATCTTGGTGTCGTCTCTGAACGGCTTCCCAGTCAGCGGACTGTACTCGAACGCCCTTCACTAGCACGCTACGCAGACGCAACAAGCACACTATTACCCCCATCATTTATGCCCTCCCAGCTCCACCGGTTCACGCTCCGCGTATGCTTCAACCGGGGGTGTATGAGCGGTACCTTGTTTCTGCATCAATGGCGGATAATGTCCTTGCCCGTCCCCGTACGACACTGGCGCTCCATCCATGTGATCGGGCTGACTGCGCTGCCGCTGCCGAAGCTCTTTCCGCTGCCGGAGGATGATGAATATGGCGCCTAGCAAGGCTAGTAGGAGCGGCACGCCGGTGCCGGCTACTGCTCCTGCGAGAGAGGCGGCGCTATAGGCACGCCTGGGAGCAGTGGGGGCGGGGATGCCGCTGGAGATTTTGGGGCCGGTGGTGCTGCTTGAGGTGGACGGCGTCGAGACGCCGGTATTTTGGGCATCCTGGACCAGATTCAAGGTCGAGGTAGGCGAGATGGTTAGCGCAGCTGAGGACTGTCCGCCGACAACGACATCTCGTAGTATGAAGTCCGTCCCGCCGACTATGGGGAATGTGTTGGTATCAGTCAAGCAGTCTGTGTTGTTAGTACCGCAGGCGAATATCGAGGGGGCCGTGTAGCCATTGCAGGTCACGAGCGCTGCGCCAAAGGTCGACGGGTCTGGTTCCATCATTAGCCTCACGCCAATGAGGGCGCGGAGTACGGGGATGCTGAAGTACCCACCGTCCAAGCAGTACTGCGCACATGATGGCCCCCAGCTTCGGTCAGTGCAGCTTCCACGGGACAGTGTCCCGCCACGGAAACAAAGGCCGTTGTCTAGACATTGCGCGTCGACATTGCAGCAGGCTGAGTGGGTGGCAGCTGAGTTGCAAGGGACGTCCACCGCAATCGTCTCGCCGTCCGGATAGAAACACTGTTGTACGATTGACATTGATGAGAGGGCGCAGTAAAAGTGTAGTACGCGTTTCTTTTGGTCGTGTGTAGTCTTTCTTCAATAAAGAGAGTTGTCGAGAAGGTAAACGAAGGAGGAGAACGAGGAGGTGCAAGGCTCGACCACGACCATTGGTCTCGCTATTTGGTACTGTGCCTCTCCCCTGGGTCATGGCAACGAGGCGATTGACTTACCGAGTCGCCGTAGCTGCAGGTGGCGTGCGGCACTGCTTCATGTATGGGGAAATTGCGAACAAGGCTGGGTCTCTGGCAAGGGTATATCCCTATGCCAGCGCTTGATCTTCGATCACGACGTCGAGCGACGGTCGTACTCTTCCGCTCCGTTGAACATCTTGAAATGTGAGAGCTGAACATTAGGCCTGGTAGGTCGTCGTCAATGCACGCTTGGCCAGAGCCGTTGGCCGTTGTGGTGAAACGCGACGTTGGAAGTCCACATTCATGCTGTCACACTAAGAGATACAGACTTCACGCTAGCGCGATCTGATGCCGAAACGTGACAAGGGTCTATTAACTGTAGTGAGAGATGGGACCGAGTAATAAATCAACAGATGAGATTGTACCCATTAGTACTCGTGAAATCGTACCCGAGATCAGTACATTGCCTTCTCTCTCACAGCTATATCCGGAGATACGCTGTGCCCATCAAAAGGTATCCCTCTCCCCCTCTACTCCAGACTCCATCCCCTACCTCATATCTTCCTTACACCCCCCTAGCAGCGGCCTCAGCAATCGCCTCGTCGTCCCTAACCTTCGCCCTCGCTTTCCCTTGGCTTCCCGCTTCCCCAACACCCATCCGCCGTGCCACATACCGCTGCGCAACCACGCCAACACCGAGCGCCAGTATCTCCTCCATCCATTCCGCAACCCATTCCCGTGGGTCAACACCCCCGCCTTCGATGATCTCTCCGATGTCCGAAGGCAGCCCGCCGTTAATCTCATCCGCGTTCGGCACAGCGTCCAACCACTGCGCCCACCTCCTCGGGAACGGCTGCGAGAGCGTAGAGAAGGAGAGCGAGTGGATAGGGTCGTAGAGGTAGATGGCGAAGACCGCCAATTCCTCCACCTCATCCTCCCCAGCTGCATCAACAACCGCACCCTCCTCCGTCTTCTCCGCCCTCCCATTGCCAGCAAACATCTCCCCCTCCTGCTCGTACCCAATCGCCTGTATCGCCAAAAAAATATCACTCCTCCGCGTCGGATTACTCTCCTCCAGCACCTCCGTCGCCTTCCTCGCCACCTCCTCCACCCCACCCCTCGGCTCAAAGAACTCCTTCGCGTACGCCTCCGCGCTCACCCTAGCCAACCTCGTTCCCTCTTTCAAGCCCTGCACGGCGCCCAAGTCGCGCTTACTCCCGTCATCCCTCCACCACGGCCCGTCTGTCCACCCGTTCCCACTTCCGCCAAGGACAGAGCCTTTATACCCATGCGGTTCACTGCTCGCCCTCGCCCTACTCTCCGAACCCCGTTGGATGACTAAGAGGTCTCCACCCTCCACCTGCGCCATTACGCGGGAGAAGGTGGAGTAGATTATCGGGTCTAGGGACGGGTAGTTGAGGATATCGTGCGTAGTATGGATTTGCAACCTCTCGTGCGCGGAGATCGGGGGCGCGATGTGCGAGATCAGGCTCGTGAAAGTAGGTAAGGCACGGGAGCGGATGTCGGTGGAGAGGGTGGAGAGGTTGGCGGAGTAGCCTTTCACTGATTCGGCCCAGCGTTTGGCTTCTTCGTTCTGTTGGAGGTCTTTGGCGAGGGTTTCGGCTTGTTTGACTGCTGCACTGGCTGCGCCGCTGGCTGCCGAGAAGACGGAGCCCCACCATCCTCCTCCTCCTGCTGCTGCGGTGGGCTTGGGGTCTTGTTGGAGTGGAGGCTCGGACGACTGCTGTTGTTGTGGTGGTTCGGTGCCAGGTGTATAGCTCTGATGATAACTCCTGCCCTCCCCACTCGTCCTTGCCGCAGGCGCTGCTGGTGTTGCATATGTGGCCGCACTCCTCAACCTATCCTCACTACTCCTCCCACTAGGCGGCCCGGAACTCGCAGGCGTATGCTCCGCCCGCTTCGGACTCTTATTAGTGCCACTAGTCGTGCTCGAACTCAATCGCGGCGTCGTAGGTCTCGAGCCTGTGGCAGGCTTCGCCGCTAAAGTCTTCTCCAGATCTCCAAACAGATCCTCGCTGTCATCATTGCTCGCACCCGCGGCCTTGGGAGCAGGTTTCGTTGCATTCTTGGTCGTGGTGGTGTTGGATGTTGACGCCTGCTGTTGCTCCTCGCTGCCCAACTGGTCGAGGTCGGCGAGGAGGTCGTCGGCCTTGCGGGCCATGCTGGCGGGGGAGGAGGGGCGTTTGCGGGTAATGGCTGCTGATTCTTATTACGTTTGGAGTGGAGGGTGTTGTTGTGCTCGTCGCCGGTGTCGATGTTCGTAGCTCTTTGGCAAGGGCAAGGGCAAGGGCAAGGGCTCGAGCTCGAGCAGGGGTGTTGCATGCATCGATATCTGGGGAAAGTGGACCCGATGCATTGGCTTCTAACCCTATCTCACTACCCCAACCCTAAATGTTGGAAACGTCGGGTTGTGTTCACGGCGGCGACAATGGCTGTATGTGGTTGCATTGGTATCGATGATGTATATGTAGTGTCAGACGAGATGTTGCGGCCTCTCAAAGCGTCCAAAACGGTATTCTGGTCGTCAAGTTGTGAAATCACGAGCTTGAACGCACATATGGGGAGAAGTGACCACAAACCATCGGGATAACATAACGCATCTTCAACAATCGATGAACACACTGAAGAGAGTCTTGCAAGATGAGGTGACAATGAATACCAATGCTCCATCCCAAGCTCTACTGATCATCACCTACTTCATGCCATCTCCATACATCACCTTCGAGCTTTCGACCAGGAGCAAGCAGATAGAAAGCCTCATAGCTTCGCGTCTGTCGGGTCCCTTTTCCATCCCACAACGCCCGCCGACCGCAATGCAGAAGAGACAGACATGATCGCACCCAAACCTCAAACGCAACCCAAGCATCTCTCAATGCCCAGCAACCTCAGTCCTCAACCCACTCGGCTCAGGCGCCTTCTTCCTGCGTCCCAACATAGTCGCATTGTCAAGACTCAACTCGAACGTGCCCGCCTTATTCTTCACCTGCCGCTTCGCCGCCGCCGCAACCTCTGGCGAATGCTGTCCGTACCCTCTCTGCGCCGGCGCAGCCTTCGGTGGCGCTGCAGCCTGTCGAGCCTGCGCAGCTGCGGAGAGCGTCGTATTCCGCATCTGGCGCTCCATGCCGCCGACATCTGGCGCGCCGCCTGACTTGGGAAGTTTCGCGGGTGGGTTCTGCTGTGATGGGTCGTACGGTTGAGACATGCCCTCATCGTCATCATCGTCGTAGTCGCCTTCGTCGAGAGCATTGAGCGAGTTCATCGGCCCGCCACCGCGGAAGCCCTGCTTGAAGTTCTTGCGGCGCTTGCTCTCCTCCTCTTGACGGTGGACGGCGTAGCCGACATCGAACACTTCGCGCAAGTTGACCGCGCCCGGCGAGCGGAAGTCCGATCTCTTCGCGCCTGGAGTCTCATCGAGGTAGGCGAAGTCGGGCTTCATCGGTGATTGGCCCTTTTCACCCATTGGGTTCGAGCGCATGTAGAGAGGAGTGGCGAGCGGTGGAGCGTCAGCAGCAGAATGTGTAGGCTCGTCGCTTCCGCGGATCCATGGATGGTTGAGGAATTGCCGGATGTCGTAGCGCTTCTCCGGGTCTACCGTGAGCAGATGTGATACCAGATCCTGTGCTGACTTGGAGATGTCGTCCCACCATGGCGATAGGAAAGTGTATTGGCCTCGGGCCACCTTCTCGGTCAGCACCTGAATGCTCTCGTCGTAGAAAGGTGGGAAGCCGCAGAGTAGGGTGTAGAGCACACAGCCAAGCGCCCACATGTCGACGCTCTTCGAGTAGCGCTCATCTTTGACGATCTCGGGTGCGGTATAGCCAACAGTGCCGCAAGGCGTCATGGTCTGGCTGTCCCAGATGACCTTGGAGAGACCAAAGTCGGCAATCTTGATCGTGCCGATGCCACCAGCACCCATGCCTTTGACGAACTCGCCTTCATCAGCCTTATCCTCATCGTCGGGTTGTCTCGGCTTGGGGTGCTTGGTCGGGACAAATGGAATCGGGTAGAAGAGTAAGTTCTCTGGTTTAATGTCACTGCGGTAATGTTAGCCTGACGTGTGTCTCGAAAATATGAGATTACTTACCGATGAACAACACCAGCCTCTTCATGTAGATATTCCAATGCGTCTGCCACCTGCGTGATGACGTGGCGGGAGAGGTCTTCGCTGAAGTATGTGAGACGAACGATCTGGTGGAACAGCTCGCCACCAGGGCAGAGCTCGAGAACGATGAAGTAGTATTGTCGTGATTCGGAGAAATCGACGAGCTGTACCACATTGGGATGGTCCAGCTGTCGCATGATCTGTACCTCCTTGAGGATGTTCGCTCTCTGTTGAAGATGACGTCAGCAATAGATCAAGAAGTGTTGAAAAGCTTGATGATATCGAAGCAGCAACAGTAGAGAAGGACGAAGGTGTAAAGAGCAAGATACTGCGCACCTCGACTGTCTTGGGGGCCTTCGCTTCGAAGTCCTTGTGCAGTACACCGCCCTAATAGGCCACAGAGGTTGGCAAAACATCCCGATCAAAAGTTGACAAAAGAAGCACAAGAAGACAAGCAGAGAATCGCACCCCGGCTTACCTGAGTGGAGTTCATCTCGTACTTCCGCACAACTTTGATGGCCACCTCGTTGTACTGCCCGTTGTTGTCGCTGGCGCGGTATACGTTGCTGAAAGCGCCGTCGCCCATCTTCTCGAGCAGCGTCCATCTTTCGAGGCCGGGGTACCGGGGTAGTTTGCCTTTGCTCGCTCGCTCTTCCGCCACTATGCGTTCGAGTACTTGGGGGTCGTAGTCTTTCTGCTTCTGGTCTCGCTTCTGTTTTTGGTCCACGGCTTGGGCAGCGGCATGGCCGGCTTTGGCGGCGACATGTCGGTTGTCGATCACGGCTGCTGAGTAGTCACCGTGGGGAGCATTGGCTTGTAATGGCTTGTGCTCGTAGACATTTGGGTCGCTTATGGCGTAGTGATCGGGTGCGGGCTGAGGTGCTGGGTGACCTGTGTGACCACCGCGATGTTGCTGGGCATGGACTGGTGCGACTTGCGTAGTGGGTTGATCGGGGGGTGATCGAGCATCGCGGGCCTGTTTCCCATGCCGGATGAAGTTCTTGAGGTTCTGTATCGTCGACATGATTAGAGGTGGTTGTGCTGAAGCGGCTCAACGACGTGCTTGGTAATAAGGGGTGAGGGAGGCTGAGAAAAAAGCCAAAGAGGTGGGAGAAGCAGGTTTCGCTCGCATACGCCCAATGTAAGTCCGATGTCGTGTTCGTGTGCAGGATGAGAACACAACCGGCGTGGGAGGGTGGAAGGTGGAACCAAGAAACGTTGATCAGCGCGACGTCACATGGTCCCAGCGCACTTGCAGTTCTTGGTGAGGTCACGATACATGCACCGCTCAAAAGCAAGATCGAGAATCGAAAAGGAGCACTCACTTCTACCGGACTCCACGATCCCGAAGATATCGAGCCTGCGGATTTGCGGTGGCTTCGCGACATGTTTCGGCGCAGGCTGTTGAGGTTCGACACGGTTTGCCCAAACACTCCCTTTGCTTCCTCAGCTTCCACTTCAACTTCGACCACCTTGCTTTCCGGAGCTTTGCTCAAAGCAACCGCAAAGACCGGTGGATGTATGGGTTCTTGAGTAACCGTTGACATGCCTGGATCTCAAAACACTCGACCTGCCGAAGGACTTCAACAAACCGGCTTCACGCGTGCAGGTTATGTATATGGTCCCGAGAGCTGAGCAAGATACATTGCGGCCCTTGTACTACATGTATACCGAGCTCACCGGGTGCTGTTGACTACAGCGTATGCCGCTCCCGCCGACATCCGGCTGTCATCCTCAGCAATTGCGAACACTTCGACATGATTCCAACCGGTGCCAATGATCAAGCCACCGCTCATCCCCACTTCTCACGCGAGCCTCGCATACTGGCTTTGGTGGGGTTCGCTACATAAGCAGCGCACGCGAGAGCTGATGCTGCAGTGACAAATGCAGTACCTCGACCGGGTTGCTGGGCTTGGCCTTGGTCAGAGTCTAGATTAATTCGACTCGGATATGCGCAAACAGGGCAGGTAAAAGGTTTCTGAGAGCATGGAGTTAAATGCGAGTGTATAAGGCATAGCAAAGTGTATGGATTCGTTATATCTTTGCAGAGAGGCTTCAAGGAACGAGATCCAAGCCATGGGTGATGAGATGTCGGCGGGATGGTGATAGTGGAATTTCCGAAATCTTTTAGTCTCAGGCTTCGAGAATCTACCGCCTTCACCCTCGTAATAAATATGTATACAGGAAGGAAAGTGTATTGTTCCAGAGATCTTGAAATCCGTGCTATCTCGCATTGAGTTAAGTCCAACGTCCCGAGCCGGCCGAAGCGCAATTTATGCAGGAAAAGCGTGGGGAAAGTGCGGCCGTCTCCTTTGGTCGCCTTTTTCGATTGAACAACAGCCGCCTCACCACGCCTCAATGTCAGCGTCCTCTATGCTGTAACGTTCATTCATCATCGAGTACGGGACTCATCGATAGATGGAGACTCCTGCTCAGCCATCAGCTTCTGTTCGAAAGCAGAGGATGAATACCTCGAAGTTTTTGCGACGGTCTCACTCTAACCTGTCGTCTTCTTCGACTTCATCCGATATTCTTGTTGCTACTGCACCACACCTCATATCGACAGACCTGGCCCCAGCAACGGGCACGGCACTGCCAATCATGGAACGGACCAAGCATATCGTCGGTGAGATACGTGGCAAAAGAATGTTCAGCATCAGAGCAAAGGACGCCACTGGTGTTGACGCCATGAGACAAGCACTCCTAAAGCTGGATCAGAGCATCAACTCAAAAGCGGCGGCCAGAACTTCACATACCTTTCCCAATGCTAATGATGAGCTAGAGGACGACGATATAGACGGCGAAGGACCAAATCATCGTGGCACATACTCCAAGGCGTATACAGTTCAGCACCCAGAGATCAAGTGGGTTCACCGTGGCCAGGGACGATATTTGCCTTTAACAGCAGCTCGAGCATTCACTCAGCCTCAGTCACAGCCGTGAGTAACCGTCGTCTTCAGGTGCGGTCATTCACTCACCTGACCCTTGTGGCTGACCTCTTTCTTTACAGACAACCAAGGGAGCCAAGGCTAAGAGAATCTTCAGCTTCAAAGGCAACCATCGTTACTCCTCAATCTCGCTCTGCCAGAATCCAGCAACGCTCATCGTTAGCTGCCGACGAAGACGATATCAAGGACAGAACCTCTTCACTGCGCCGCCGCGTGACCGACGCACAGGCCACCCCAGACATTCACTTGACAGGCAACCGCCAGTCACGCACTTCCAAACCCGCTCAAATGACCGACTTCGACCGTCGAAGTTCACGAATCTCCAACCAAGTTGACTACGACGAAGACAGCGAAGAAGCGGACAGCGAAAACATGGCGAGCGACGACGACAAGGACGAAACGCCAACCTACGACAAGGAGTACGTTGAGACTCACCCCAACGAGCGCTTCTATCACACAGGCAACGGCTGGTACAAGCGCGGTCGTCGCCCGCCCGGTCGTAAGCAGGCGAAGAACCGCGATGCTCAAGGCCACGCCGTCAAGCGCCGTGCTGATGGCTCATTTGCGTTCGCACCTAAGACTACCATTCACGTGAGCCAGCTCGAGTCGTACCCTGGCGTTGAGTTCCATCACTGTGGAAATGGATGGTACAGAGCGGGACCTGACGCTAGCGGGCTGCGCGCCAGTCGCTATGGTGGTGGGCTTGATGACGACATCAAAGCTGAAGACGAAGACGACGATGATGTTCGCCAGATGGATGGTGAAGGTGAAGAAGCGGCAGAAGAAGAAGATGACGACGATGGAGGCGAAGATCTCAACGCCACAGTCAGCAAGGCCTACACCAGGAAGCACCCAGAGATCGAATGGCAGCACCGCGGCAAAGGGCGTTACATGCGCAAGAGTGTGGTACAGGCCCTCAAATCGGTCACTCCCGCCTCTGCGTCCATCGAGCCAGAGCGTGATCAGACGATCTACTCCAAGGCTTACGTTGAGGCGCATCCCGAAATCCAATTCCATCACCGTGGCAATGCTAAGTACATGCGTGGGCCACCACCCGAGCGTTGGGCAGCCAACAGGCGTAAGAAGACTGCACAAGCTGTTGTCTCAGCAGAGGAGGAGGAAGAAGAAGTAGAAGATGACACGAAGCTCTTCAGCAAAGCGTTCGTGGATGCTCATCCTGAATTGGAGTTTCATCATCGTGGACAAGGCCGCTACGCCAGAGGGCCACGCAGGGCTTCTAACATCGCACCTGTCGATTATGACGAGGGGGAAGAAGAAGCACCGGACGGCCTGGTCGACACTGACTACGTCAACTCTCATCCGAATGAGACGTTCCATCATCGTGGCCAGGGACGCTGGGCGAGAGGCCTGCCCGGTCCTGGCGCATCAAGGAAGACTGCGATCCGCGGACCAGGTGCTCGGAGCCAGTCGTACGGCGAAGGAGAGGATGCGGCGGAGGAGGAGCAGGAGGCAGAAGGACTTCCACATATCTCTGCTCTCGTACAGCGAGCGGAGGGACCAGACATGTTTCCGCAGTACACCTGGAACTATCGTGGCGGTGGGAAGTGGAGCAGACTTACGAAGCAGCAGTATGAGGATATGCAGAAGGAGATGCTGAAGGCTGCTGCGGCTGAGCACAAGAGGGCGAAGGCCAGGAAAAAGAACAGGCGTGGGAGTGGTGCGGATGCTGAGACTGGTGATGCTGGAAACGATGTTGGCGAGGACGGCGCTGCATCTGCGAAGCCACCTATCAAGCGGCGACGTGTGAACAAGCGAGGTTCCTATCTGGCGCAGGAGAACGGAACAGGTACGAAGCCCTCATCGAACGGACAGTCCAAGGCACCAACACCCAAGCCACGCATGCTCGAGCCGGAAGAGGACATTCTCACCGCCGAAGATCTGCCTGAGCTCTACCGTGACGACTGGTCTCCACCGTCTGAGTTCATCGCCGATCCGTACGAACGCATGGCTCGCGGCATGCGCCCAATGAACTCTCCAGACAAGTTCGTCAAGGCTCTCACGAAGCACGATCCTGCAGCCCGCTCTCTCGACAACCTCAAGCAGCTTGCCGCCAATTCTCAGAATGCATTGGACCAGCTTCAGCGGGAGTACCTGGACCTCGACAAGATCACCGCACCACATGCTCGCATCCCGCGCAAAGTCGCCAAAGGCGGCAGAGTACCAGTTGATGAGCAGATTTTCGAAGACAAGAAGGAAGCTGATCTCTACGATTACAACTACGACCCGCGCCGCCTCGGCTACCAGGACCCACAAGCCCAGAAGATCCAGCGCGATGCCGACGGCCGTGAGCTTCGCAACCGCCGCCAGCGCCACACCCAACTCAGCGGCACGATCCCAGGCTGGAACTTCGGCGAAGAGGAGATCACCGCCGGCCGCCGCGCAGTCAAGCCCGTCAACCGCTTCGACGGCATCGTCGAGCCGCTGCGCAAGAGGGCCAGGAACTCCACCACCGGCACCGGACTCACGAGCAAGGCTCCTAGCATGACGCCTGACCGTGGCTCCACGCCGCTTGGCGGACCGATTCGGACGTCGATCGGGACTGGGACTAGAGGGAGACTGATGGGTAATGTGCCGAGGCGCATTCAGGTGTGGTGGGGTTTTTGGGGGGGTGGTTTTGGGGGGGGGTGGGCGGGGACGCCGAACAGTGCGCGCAAGGGACGTCCACCAGGGAGCAAGAACTTGCACAAGAGGAAGGATGCGGGGATCAAGAAGGGGCCGAGGAAGCCGAAGATGGTGGATGGGTTGATTGTGAGTGGTAATTACGAGGGTATTGATGGGTTTGGTGGTGAGGGTGAAGGCGAGGGAGAGGGGTTGTGATGGGTTGTGATGGCTCAAGGACGTACGAAGGTTGCGGGAGATGACGGTGTTCCTCTTGCGCTTGGTATGGAAGGCTTGTACGGGCAGTCCACGTGGCAGGAGGATTGCTTTATGGTTATGATTGCATCGCGGTGTCGTCTCGTGTGGGCGAGCTGCTTGGGAGGGACATGGATATTGCTTTGCTATGGCGGTCACGACACGGCATGGTCTGTCTAAGATCATTTGCCTGAAAGACCAAGGGACTGTATGATAGCCCCTTGATCGACCGTGAGCTGCGTTAGACTAATGGAAATGAAAGTTGTTGAAATTGAGTCGTCCAACCAGTTTCGTTGAGTGAGAACTGTTCGTAGCATTCCAGGTTCCGACACGAGGTGCGCAGGGTTCTATTGTCTACGTCATACTTTTGCTCAACCAATTGCTCATCCTTCAGCTTCTCGCCATGACACCACTCCCAAACATCTCCATATGTATCCTACTCTGCTCCACTCCCATCTCCATCAGCCCTTTCTCCACCTCCGTCATGAACGTCTCGGGCCCGCAGACAAAGTACTGCGTACTGTCATCACTGACAAACAACTCCTTCTCCCTATCCAGTTTCCCGAGACTCAAACGCCCACGATGATGATAATGCTCCCCCTCAACATCCTTCTCCGTGTCCGGCGACTTGATAAACGCAGTATACTTCACATGCTCATGTCTGTCCGCAAGATACTGTGCATGCCGATGAAACGCTCGACTCGCTGTCGTTCGAGCGCCGTGGATGAACGAGACCGGCTGTTTTGACCCGCTGGCGTTGTGGGTGTTGAGAATAGAGAGCATGGGCGTGATACCGATCCCCGCTGAGAGAAGCACGATCGGGTGGTCTGCGGCTCCCGAGGGTGAGTAGAAGAACTCTCCCCGTGGATGAGAGACTTTGATCACATCGCCTGGGTTTTTGGCATCGTGGAGGATGTTGGAGACGTAGCCGGGATGCTTGACGTGGTCGGGGTTGGTTGGGTCGACGCCGGCTTCGCGCTTGACGCTTATGCGATAGTAGGACGGGTTTGGGGCGTCGCTGAGGGAGTAGTGGCGGCATTGGAGGTAGTTGAGGCTTGGGACGTCGGTTTGTATAGAGGTGTATTGGCCCGGGAGGAAGGTAGGGAGTGGTTTGTTATCCAGTGGTTGCAGGTAGAAGGAGGTGATCTCGTCGCTTTCCTTGAACTTGTTGGTGATCTGGAAGTCGCGCCAGTTGGTCCAGTTTGGTGCGGTATCTGAGAGCTGTGCTTCGCGGTTGATCATGATGTTGGCGAGTTGCCAGTACGCTGCGCCCCAAGCTTCGAGGATCTCGGGAGTCAAGGCGGCGCCTAGGACGGTACCCATTGCTTGGAGCAGGTATTCGCCAACGACTTTGTAGTGCTCGGGTTGGATGTAGAGGCTGGCGTGCTTCTGGCATATTTTCTCGACGGTCGGGCTCAGGGCTCCAAGGTCGTCGATGTGGGAGGCATATGCGTATAGCGCTCCGGCTAGGGCTCCTGCCTGGTGACCATTGGCTTGGCTGGCTCGATTAAAGATGTTGTTGAGTTCCGGGACGTCTTTGATCATGGTGTCGTAGAAGTTGAGGGTGATGGCGTTGCCATGTTCCTTGAGGATTGGAACAGTGGAACGAACGATCTGGACTTGGTCTGGTGTGAGTTTGGCTGTCATGTTGGAAAGTGTATGTGTGCTTTGTGCGTACCATCATGTTCGCCGTCTTGCAGAAGGTATTTCTACTCCTCTCTGTTCCGACAGTCATCCATCGCGGCCGAAGTCACCGCGGAGAAAGCTCATAATACGGCTATATAATGCTGAGCAGGACGTTGCATCCATGCCATCGACCGGGAGACACCAGGCTGTGGTACGACAGAAGCCGATGGATTGTATGAGCAGACACCAAAACAGGATGCCCAAGGCGAGCACGGCCGTTGTCGCAGCGGAGATGCTGGAACTTCACGGCTTGCGGTGTAGTTTGCTCCACCGGTCCATCGCGGCTGAACATTGCACGGCCTCACAAGTTCTCGTTGTGACTAAGGAGAATGAGTGGTGTGTAAAGCACAGATTTGCCAATGCACAATCAATGAGAGAGATCGGGAAGGGAACGTTGTACGCCTCACATATCTGCAGGTCCGTCGCGTGGTTGCACACGAGATAGTTCCGGGTCAAAACGGCGGCCGGCGTGGAGGGAAACCTCACTTCGCTGTTTCGCTGTCGCCTCCTCATTGGCGCTCGAACAGGCACGCTAGCTAATGTACCTGTTCACGCTTCATATGCACACCTCAAAGGTTCAGACTGTGCTTCTCTGTTGTCTCTTGTCTTCTCGATTTTGGTGGGTACTGTTCCACCTACGGGACTCATCGTCTGGAACAGACTAGTTCTACACGGGCGGCATAGACGAGACGAGACATCGCCTCCGTCACCACCGGCGTCTTCTCATTGGCGCTCAATTGTTATGCGCTAGCTGATGTTTGTTGATGAGGTGTGAATAGCTCGCCCTCCAATTTTTGTGCCTTTGGCATGTCACGGCTCGTTACCATACCCATCATCTGGGAGCAAGAACAACATTATTCTGGAGATTCGCAGCCTGTTCATTGGCGATGAAGTACGGTAGGCTAGCTCCTGTTCAAAAGTCACTGTAAAGTGTGGTATGGCCGTTGGAGGTCATCTCGTTGCGCCCTGGTTCTGCCAACGCCTTCTACCACGAAAAGCATCGAAATCAGTACGTACGTTAGCGTCCAGCAGCATGTAACCAAGGATGTATCGAACAGCAGGCTCACACATTCTCAAATCGACAGTAAGCTGAAAGAATATCCGGTACTCGACTCTCATGGACGAGCTTCAATATTGCTGACAACAGCAACGACAGCATTAATCCTTGATGCTGCTGTTGGAGGCTCTCAAGCGTCCGATTGGACACGTTGGTAACGAACAACACCTCGATATTTGATATCTCGAGCGAATTTGGGAGATTTTGGAATTTTCGATATTCTCGACAACCTCGCCGTCGCCGTCGACGTCCGCAAGCTGATTGTCTTTCACAAGCCAAAGTTGAACGTCCGTTAGCGTTGAATAGACCGATCCAATCACAGTCATCTCTGCTTCTCTGCTTTCGCGGTGACACCATTCCTCTTCGGTCTCATTGCGCGGTTATTCGTACTTCCGTTAGCGTTCGACGTTACGAGCAAATCAACGTCGATACCGCGCTCAGAGATCTGGGCGCTTCCGAAGTTCTGGGTGTGTGCTGTAGACATTGAGAAGATCAAAACTGTTGCGGAAGAGTATCTCGAACACCGCTATTGTCTTTGCAAGCACTACAAACCTCGCGGAAGTCTCGAACGAACCGATCTAATCGACCTGTACGAGTTGTCTTCATTGTAGAATCATGCTCGCAACGTGTATCGATTGACAAACACACGAACGGTCCCTCCCTAGCGTTGCCGCACCTGTTCTACTCACGAGACACTTGCAGCTGTCTTATCGAGCACCCTACGCAGGCTTCCACTCGAAGTGATGCTTCCCAGTCTCTGGCTTCCCTTCCGGATCATCGCCCTTCTTGTCGTACATGTGACTCCCAAAGTAATCCAGCTCCGCCTCATAAAAGCTCGTAGGCAAGTCCGTGCTCGTCATGTACTTGATATACTCCAGACTCGCGCTCAAGCTCGGTATCACCTGATCGGCCCCCGTTGCCATCATCACAACATGTCTCAGGGATGGGTAACACAGCTTGAGCTGCTCCGCGAACGTGGTGTCGTAGAGTGGATTGAGGAACTCGGTCTTCCGGACCTTGTAGATTGGGAAGAGCACTTCGCGGTTGATATGGTCGGCTCGGATGATGCAGCCGTTGCGCCAGACTTGTAGCAGCTCGGAGTAGTCGATATTGAAGTGCTTGCTGGTATTGGCCTTGTCGATGATGTTCAGGCCTTGTGCGTAGGCTTCCAAGCACGCTCCATAAACAGCAAAGCGGATCTGTTCGAGGATCGCTCGATGCGACTCCAACATCCCCATTGGTGAATCCGCCTCTTCGACATGTGCCCCTCCGAAGGTCTTGGAGATCGTGCGGCGCTGCTCGAGGTCGCCAGAAGCGATGCGCAGGAAGTGTGCGGATGTGAGGGTCGGTGCAGGAACGTGCTGATCGACCGCTTCATCGTTGCTCCATACGCCTGTGCCCTCTTCACCGGTGTAGTCTTGTACCACCTAAAGAAGAGAAGGGTAAAAGGGTCAGCAAGTGTCTCGGTCTTGTCGGATAGTTCAAAGGATCTCAGAGCACAATATAGAGTGCGATCCTGTCTCGGAGAACCCTTTTGCCCGTTAGTGCTTACCTTATCCTCGATTTCTGGAAGCACTTTCTTGCCCTTGTCGTTCTTCTTCCGACAGATGTCCGCCCCAATCTCAACCAGAAAGGTGTTCTTCATTTCCCCATACGAGTTCCATCTTTCAAACTCGTCTCCTACTTCGTCCAAGCTCATGCCCAGGCCCTTTGTCATGATGCCCCATGCCTCACTTATTGCGGACATCATGCCGTGTTCAATGCCGTTATGGATCATCTTGCAATAGTGGCCTGCACCACCGGTGCCGATTCGACCGACGCATGGCGAGCTGTCTGGCGCTTTGGCGGCGACTTTCTGGAGTAGAGGGAGGACGAGGGAGAGGGATTCGTCGTCGGCGCCGGGGCACATGGATGGGCCACGTCGGCTGCATAGTTGTCAGCGATTTGTACAACTGTCAGTAGGAGCAGTACTCACGCTGCTTGGTAGCCTCCGCTCACTCCGCATCCAACGTATCTGATGCCTGTGATGTGTTAGCCTCTACCCCTCGAAGCACGAATGTATGATGCGTACCTTTTGGCATGCACTTGCCCTGCCTCCGCTCCGTGTTCGCCCAGTGCTCATTGCCACAATCGATGATGATGTCGCCTTTGTTCAGTAAAGGCATGAGGCCGTCCAGTACCGTATCCCCAATCTTGCCGTGTGGCAGACTCCACACAAAAACTTTCGTGCTATCGAGGCTGTCGCAAAGTGATTTGTAGTCGTCGTGCTTGCTGATCATCTCCTGCACGCCAGCTTTCTCCGCGCCATCTAGAACAGCGTCCATTCGCTCATTGCTTGGGTCTTGCAAGGAGACGTGAACACCGTTCTCAGCGAACAAAAGTGCCATGCCGCCGCCCATGGAACCGTCCGATCATCGCGATCTTCGTGATGTTGAGGCTATCGCTTGTGCCGTTGATTGAGGCTGCCATTGCGGCTTTCATGTTCGGATGTCGGAGCGATGAGGACTTGGTTAGAGTCGACGAATGTCGAGGATGAGTTGGAGCAATTGTTGTATCGGCTATGAATGACGTGAAGTGACGTGACGGAAAGAGCTCCAGCTTCGAGCTTCGCCGAAGCCTCGCCTGAACACGTGAACGACAGTAGAACGGTGCTCCTGCGTCTTGCTCCTCTTGCAGCTCTTCTCAGCACCCAAAGTCTTATTAGTTAGTGAACTTATTAGTTAGTGAAAGCCAATCTGGCTCGTTCCAATCACTCCAAATTCCATTCGTTACGGAGGGCACCATGCTGCCATCCTGCTTTCTTGCAGCGCTTTGCAGCCTCTTGCTTGGGAGCCGGTCCACTAGACAATCGTGGAGGCCAGCACCTGTTCTCAACTTCCACGAACAGCCATCCGCTCTTGAGGATTGCGTCAAGATACTCTCAATCTGACGTGCTTCTTGGAGAGCGTGGAACCCTTGACTCGGTTCAAACCCTCGGACAACTCATCTTTCACGGGACACGTGGAAAATAGTAGAATGGTACTCCTGCGTCTTGCTCCTCGACTCTTCTTGCAGCTCTTCCGTTCGAATCGATGCCTTGGGACAAAATCGCACTTCGATCCCAGCACCAGTGTTTGATCAGTTAGTGCAGGTCAATCGAGCTCGTTTCAACCGCTCGAAGTCCCATTCAATTTTGACAGTGAGATGGCTGGCATTGAAACGATCTGGCGTTGACGTCTTTCTGGGGAATACTAGACCTAGCCTTGACTCAATCCTCGGGTATCTCATCTTCTACAGGCATAGGATCCACCTCGCTCATCGCCATAGCCTCATCATCCGCGTCCTTCTCATCGACGACTTCATCAGCCCAAGCAATGCTCTTCCTACTACTCCTACTGCTTCGCCTAGGACGTTCTTCCGCAGGAGTGTCAACATCGCCACTCCAAGGCCTGCACTCTTTGATCAATTCCCCACATCTCAAGCATATCCATCCTTCGCCCTCTTCAGCTTCTATCCTCCGTGCAATGCACATGTAGCAGTAAATGCAGCCGCACTCGGCGGTTTCGTATGGGTTCGTGACGTCGGTGGACGCATTGCCGATGATGCCTGTGTTCGCTCCTGCAGAAATGACGTCCTGCTCGCTCTGTCCGCCAGTTGGGTTCTGATCTCTATAGCATATCGCGCAAGTTCTCTCAGGCAAGAAGCCGAGTTCACCACCCGGTATCGCATCTTCGGCGTCTTCACCTTCGCTTCGTTTGCCAGAGCTCAAGTTCGTGACTACGGCTTTGGTCTTCTTCCAGGCTCGTGCAATCCACCGCTTCCACCTGCTGATGCCGACTAGAGGGAGTAAGAAGAGAAGGAATTCGGTAAAGGCGTGCCAGACTAGTTGTCGGTTGAGGAATTCGAACGAGACTTCTCTGCTCGTTTGGTTGGAGGAGGGGACGAGGCGCATGCGTAGTAGTCGATCTGATAGTGTTCGGTATTTGCCGTTGTAGAGGAATATGAGGAAGGAGGTGAAGGCGGCAATGTTGTGTGTGGTGGAGAAGAAGGTCGTTATTCGGCTTAGTCGTCGTATGAGGGGGGAGGGTTCGTCGTAGCCGTTTTCAATGGAGGAGAGATGGTCTTCCCAGCGAGACCAAGCGTATCTGCCGCCAACGGCAAGGAGCCCGTAGGCTGTTCTCTGAAGCCGGGTCGCGGGTGCTGCCACTACAGTGGCTGATCTTCGGGCGTCGGTGTACTTCAGGCCTTGGAGAGAGGCGCCGTAGCTCGCGCCGTGGTCCCAGATTGATAGCTTCCAGAGAATTGCTCGTAGTACTGCGTTGATCTCCGCGCCCCATTCGTCCTTGAGGTGTGCGCCGAATAGCTTGAGCCCTTCTCCCGCTTGGTTCTTGAGGAGGTGGAGCAGTTCTTCGTCCAGCAGTTCTGCGTCGACTTGTCCAACTCGGAATGCTGGTCTGCTGCCGTGGGGACTCTTTACGACGTCCCAGGCGTCCAAACTCCGTTGGGCAAGGACTCGGAGGGCTGGTGGGAGGTGGAGGAGTCGCTCTGTTCGAGATTCGGTTAGTATCCTTGCAGTAGCAGTTGCGGCAGCATCTCGCGCAGCGCGACGAGCGAGAATGCGCTCTTGCGCCGCTGCAAAATCGGTCATCTCGGCATCTTGAATGGTGGACGAGGAAGTGTAGGAGGAAACATGGTCGTCTGGTATGGTCACGAATCGGGAAGGTTCGAGCCGAAATTCGGGAAAGCCAAGAATCGGGAGACAACTTCAGCGGCAACTTCGACTGGATTTCTGGTTCCTTGAATAATCTCGAGGGTTCGTACAAGTTGAAATGGCATCATCAAGCTCCTCAGCTCTTGGACTCTGGCAAGGAGGAGGAGAAGATGCCGAATCGTCCAGATGAAAGATGAGTGTGCTTCCAAGCCCCGATCGCCAGAGCCATTCCACGGAAGACTCAAGCTTGGAGTTCGTGAGGTTGTCTCGAGGATCTCGGTGTTGTTGACCCAGGCTTGTCGTCTACTGTAATACCGGCTTCTTGGATGGCCAGTTGCGGAAGATGCCCAGATGACCACATGGAAGAAGGAATGAAAGGGAGTACTTACGGTGTCGTCGAGGCTCAACGGCGTTGGTTCTTCGCTGCGAGAGGGTCAGCTATGGACTGTCGCCAGACTGTAGACATGGACGGTGCCACTATAGCGCAAGCAATGGGCTCTTTCTCACGGTGGTGCTGTCGAGAAGGGGGTTTCTTGACTCACACCTCGCTGTCCGGCCGCCGTGCGATCACCGGCGCTGGTGGTGGGTGTTGCGGTCTATCAGATGTAAGTAAATGCTGGTTCCAACGACCGTCTCAACGAGATCGAGCTGTTATACTTACTGCGACATGATGTGTTGTGAGTGTCGAATGAAACGGTCACGGCTCGAAGTGAGGTTGATATACTCAAAGGCAACGGTGACGTGACCACGTGCCACTTTTACTGTTCATTTCGTTCGGAACGGTAGCGACATCACATGCAATAGATCCCTCATTTCGACTACTACAAACACTTGGACGGAGCACAATAGTCTCCAACTACACAGATGGTACGACGAAGATATTACGACAAGTGCAAGTCGATCAACACAACAAGCTCCTCCTCGCTCGAAGACGTTGGAGGCCCCTTGCCGAGCTACTCAACACATCTCTTCCCTCGATTGATGCCAAAGGCGTCGAGCAACTAAGCAAGCTGCACTTCGCGTGTAAGAAAGCAAAAATTCCCTCGACACCTCAAGAGAGCAGAGCAGAGCAGAACACCAACAGGATCGATCTTCCCGGTGCCTCTTGCATTCCGATTTCCAACTGGTTGTGCGGTCACTGCATTGATCGAGCAAGCAAGGCTCCAATACTGGACCACGAAGATCAGCCGTACCCGGAGAACCCGGATACCTAGCAGATCTGACCAGGTTCGGCTACAAGTTGTACGGCAATGGCGAGTTCGTCAAGATATCCGACGCCGAGGGGCGCAACACGCACTTCAGATTCTTCATCACCGTTTCGGAGCGCACGAACGAGATGCAAGAGGGAACCATGCCCGAGGTGCCTCGTGAGATTGTTGTAGGTACCGTAAAGCAACGTTGGACTTGAAAGTGATTGAACGGGCGAGGCATGTCGGGCAAGATCACACTGCGCAAAATGGCAAGCCACAGCATCACCAGGGGCGTTCTCGGCGGGACTAGAGTGCGCAGAAGCATATGGAGAGGGCGCGGAACCTTGTAGCGATGTACCTGTTTGGTCGAGTCGCCCGATATAGCGGGCGTACAGTCTTCAGCGAAGTTGAGTCTAACAATGAGAACACATTCGTATCTATCGCTGTCTTGAGTCTTATTCCATGTCGTATGAACAAGAGCAGCCGTCAATCCGTGATGTAGAAGACAGTAAAAGGTAGATGGGTATAAGGCCTTCTGTGAACAAAAGCTGCTGAACCAAGGGATCGGGGACATGGGGACCAAACCCAACTACACCTCCTCCTCCTCCAAATTTGATATGCTTTGCGGTTTCGACCGTGATTCGATCGGGTCGTTAGACGCTAACGGCTGGCTGCAGGATGCGACTATGGAATAGCGGACTTAGTCGTTTGAAGCCCTTCGTTTCGATTTCCGCTTTGCATCGACCATAGCAGATTGAAATGACACGTTGAGGGCGTGGGCATCGCAGATCACCGATCAAGTATACATCCGCAACTTGAATCCATGCCACGAGCTCCTGCAAGCGAGATGCGTTGCCATTTGGACGTGCAGTGAGTTGGTAATCGGCCAAATTTGGAAGTCTCCGGTCCCTCGCAGGATCCAGTCACTCCAGGCATCAAGACAGTCTCTTCAACAACATCTTCTCGACCATGACATGAATTAGCAAAAATGCAGCAAGTAATAGCCGGAGAGGGTATGGCTGGTCCTGCCCATACACTTAGAGGCCATGGATATTGCTTGTCTGGAGTCTGGAATGAGCGAGAAGCTCGGTTTGAGCATTGCTTCCTACCAGTCATTGCCTGCATACCAGCGATCATCGCAGCAGTATTACTGCTGGTACGGTCACTTCTTCTACTGACAGGCCGCCGACCGAGATGGATGACCCCGTTCGTGCAAGAACCTCGTCCACACCTGGCTGATGGAGATATCCTGCCTCGCCGCCGGAACTCTTTTGCTGCCGCTCTCACTCTGATATCCATCATCGGACTCGTCCTCCAGCTCCCCGACATCGTGAAGAGCCATGGCACTGTCGACTCCATTGTTCCGGCCATTTCATGGTTTGTGGTAGCGGGGATGCTGCTGGTTCAGCGACCACAAACGGCACCACTTTCTGTACTCACAGTCTTCCTCCTGCAAGGAATCGTCGACGTCATACGCCTGCTGGACATGGAACCGACAACCCGGAGTATCGCCACTCAAGGTTTCGTGGTTCCGACTATTGCATTAGCAACTCTTGGTGTTTCGATCATCCTTTCCATGCCGCTTCGGGACCCGGACATGCCAGTATTCGATATCAGCCAGCCAATGAGCCAGCCGACCTCTGCACTACGCAGTCCGGAAGACAACCTCAGCTTGTGGAACTTTGCAACGGTCTCTTGGATGACACCATTGATTCGTCTAGGCTACAGTCGACAACTCGAAGACGAGGATATTTGGCAACTGGCCTGGCAGTTCCACCATCAAAGGCTGCACGAAAACTTCCGACTTCTGAAAGGCACAGTGGTACGACGACTCATCAAAGCGAACGTGATAGACCTCTTCATCCTCACCATACTGGGTCTTCTGGAGCTGGTGATGCAGTACTCCGGTCCCCTACTACTACATCAGCTCCTCAGCTCCATGGAGGACATCTCAGCCCCGAGGCAAGCCGCGCTGACTTATGCTGGACTCATGTTTGCCGTGCGCTTCATTGCAGCCCAGTCCGGCGTTTTCAGCTTGTGGTATGGCCGCAGATGCTATGAAAGATCGAGAGGCGAGATGATAACGATGCTCTTCGAGAAAACACTCGATCGAAAGATTGGCTTTGCGCCGCAGCCGGGGTCCGACAAGGACAAGCACAACGGGCACAGCAACGAACATGCAAGTAATGGCGATACCTCGCACAAAAAGGAAGAAAGCTCCTGGCGTCAGGCGTGGTCAGGACTTGCAGCTGTGTTCAAGCGACGACAGAAAGCACCCGTCCAGAAGGAGCCTGCCTCCATGGGCAAGGTTCTCAACCTCATGCGGAACGACGTGTATGAAGTTGCACAGCGCTTCTGGGAGTTTCAAGCTCTGGTCCAGAAGCCACTGAGCGTCATCTTCTCGGTCACGCTCGTGGTCCAACTCCTCGGATGGCCGTCACTCGTCGCGGTGTTGGCAGTTGTGTTTGCGCAGGTTATTAATGTTGTACTTGCAAAGGTCATGATACACTACGAGAAGAAGCGGCGTCTCGCCACTGACAAGAGACTTCAAGTCACTTCGCAATGGATCGAAGCTATCCGCCACCTCCGATGGTATGGCTGGCAGGACGCTTGGCTCTCTCAGATCATGAGTGCTCGACAACAAGAACTGAACCTAAAGATTGTGACGTCAATATGGAACCTGGCTATTTCGCTATGCAATTCACTTGCACTGGATATGACTCCCGTCATCGCCTTCTTCGCATATACTGTCATTGCTGGAAAGCCATTAAGGGTAGATATTGCTTTCCCTGCCTGGCAGCTCTTGCAGATGATGACAAGCAGCCTGAGGGATCTTCCAAACCTGATCATTGTTCTCGTCAATGCATGGGTCGCAGTTGGACGTATCGAGGAGTATATGGCCGAACCAAACAGAGGAGAGCAGCAAGCAGAAGCTGAGGCTGGAGGAGCTGTCATCATCGAAAGAGGCGTGTTCGCATGGCCCGGGTCCGAGAAGCCGGTTTTGAACATCAATCTCTCGTTCTCCGAAGGCCTCACAGTCGTGTGTGGAGAGGTCGCCTCCGGAAAATCCGCTCTTCTTCAGGCAATACTCGGTGAACTCGATCTTCTCCATGGCTCCTTACTCCGGCCATCAGAGCCTATCGCCTACTGTGCTCAAACGCCATGGCTACAAAGCATGAGTATCAGAGAGAACATTCTCTTCGGCGAGCCGTATGATGAGAATCGCTACATTCAAGCCATCAATTGCTGCGCATTGGTCGCAGATTTGAAAGAGTTCAAAGCTGGAGATCTTTCTCTTATCGGCGAGAATGGCGTTGGGCTGTCAGGTGGACAGAAAGCTCGTGTAGCGTTCGCCCGCGCCATTTACAGCCGTGCAAGGATCGTCCTACTCGATGACCCTCTCGCTTCACTCGATCAACAAACGGCTGAGCATATCGTAAAGCACTGCTTTGTGTACGATTCGATACTCAAGGACCGCATCATTGTTCTTGTTACGCATCGCACTGATCTAGTGTGCCCGATTGCAACCCAAGTCATCCGAATGGAAAGTGGCAATGCCGTTATCCTTGGTGAACAAGCCATGAAAGAAGACGCCAATGCTTCGTTGGTTCGGTCCAAGAGTAATCAGGTTGCCGATCAGGAACAGCTGGAAAAGCAGCATGCCGATGCGGTTCCCGAAAAGTTCATCGAAGACGAGCATAGAGCTCACGGAGGCCTGAGAGCCTCTGTGTATTGGCAATATATCAAGGCCGGCAGCTTGTTGTGGTGGAGCTTGTTGGTGCCCCTCTTGTTAGTTTATCGCCTTTTCGCGGTTGGAGCATCTTGGTGGCTGAAGAGCTGGGGTGAAGCATACGACAAGCAGTCCGCGGCGATGTTTCTGGTCGAGACTGTGCACGTCGCTAGCAAACGGGTGCCATTCCTCGACGACCTACCATCACCGGATGTGAACATCAAGCCGTGGCTGTTAGGCTTCTTCGTAATCGCACTTGGGACATCACTGGCCTCCGTTGCATCCCAAGGCATGGTTATTTTGATTGTGTACACGGCTGGCAAGAACATGTTTGCAGCGACTATGAGGAAGGTAGCTGGGGCCACCTTCCGATTCTACGATGTCACACCCGTTGGCCGCTTGATGAACCGCATGACTTCGGACATTGGTGTCATCGACGGGCCGATTGCTCATCAGTTGAGTTCCGTGGCATGGCTTACCATCTCTTGGATCTCTGCGATCGTCGTCATCGGATCTGTGACGCCGACTTTCTTGGTCTTCGCCGTCGTACTAACGATCACCTTCATCCTGATCTTCCTGCGATTCATCCCGACTTCACAGAGTTTACGCCGGCTGGAAATGGTATCTCTGACACCACTCATGTCGAACTTCGGCACGCTTCTTGATGGCCTCACAACAGTACGAGCATTTCGAGTACAACGGCAGTTTCAAGACCGAGTCGTGCGAGTTGTCGATACTTTCCAGAAGATGGACCATTTCTACTGGAGCTTGCAGGCATGGCTGATGTATCGATACGATATCTTGTCGGCCTGCTCTTCCCTCATACTCACTGCATTGGCACTGTACACCAACGTCTCCGCCGGCTTGACCGCATTTGTTCTGATCGCTGCAAATAAGTTGGTCACCTCGACGCATGCTCTCTGCAGACAGTATGGAGCGTTGCAGATGGAGTTCGTGTCCGTTGAGCGACTTGTTGAGCTGCTCCACCTGCAACAGGAATCGAAAGGACCTATTGAACCTCCAGCGTGGTGGCCTAGCCCAAGTGGAGATGTTGTGTTCGAGGACGTCACTATCAGATATGCACCACACTTGCCAACAGCGCTGAACAATCTCTCCCTCAAACTGCCAGGTGGGCGAAGGACTGTGATACTTGGAAGGACTGGCTCGGGCAAGAGCACACTGGCTCTATCCCTTCTCGCCTCTGTTGTCCCAGAGCAAGGACGCATCAGCATTGATGGTGTCGATCTGGCGGAGGTAAATCGAGACCTCCTTCGTACTAAGATCACATTCCTGGCCCAGGATCCGGTACTCTTCCCAGGGACCATGCGGAAAAACTTGGATCCGCTCGAAGAGTATTCGGACCACGAGTGCGACATCGTGCTGCACAAGGTTTGCAAGAACCAAGGATTCGAACTTGATACACAGATTGAGGCCGGTGGCCGCAATCTCAGTCAAGGCCAAAGGCAGCTGATTGGCCTTGCCCGAGCAGTTCTTCGCCGAAGTGCCATCGTCGTTCTCGATGAGGCAACGGCTTCAATCGACCACGAAACAGCGGTGCAGATCCAGGAAGTGCTGCGAGAGGAGTTGCAGGAGAGCACAGTCATCACGATCGCACATCGTCCAGATGCGATGCAGAATGCTGATTATGGGGTTGTGATCGGTAAGGGAAGATTATTGCATCAAGGGACGGCGGAAGAAACGCTCGAGGCGCAAAGGCTAGGCACACTCGCTGCTGGCGCAGATGTGATAGAGGAGGACTGAGACGTTTGATGAAGACCGAATGGTAGAATAGAACCATATGCCCACTCAGACTAGAAAGGTGATGCTACTCACCCTAAGATTGAATGCCGGTATGTTGGTCAAGATGGTCCAGCGCTCAATGGCCTTAGAAGCGTGGCAGGGTTTGCGCAAGCAGCCGGAAGCAACGTCATGTCGCATCACAGCGCCGAACATGAGAACATTGTATTTGCAACAGGTTCACTCTGGAGGCCACGTAACAATACTTTTGAGAAACATATTGATACTGCATTCCACGAAGAACAGTGAGGCGATTCATCCTGTACTGAAGTGGATTACAGGCGTGCATCTACTTCTTGACCAGTTAGGCACACTACTTGCACTCCGGACCATGGCAAAAACCAGGTTCAATAGTCTACCACTATCAACCTCAGGTCCACAGGACTGTGCGTTGAATGGAAGGGCCTTGATGAACACGCCTTATCTCAACAAAGGATCCGCTTTCACACAAGAAGAACGGGACGAGTTTGACCTCGATGGCCTGCTACCCTCCCGGATTAACGATCTGGAGGAGCAGGTCGCTAGAGCATATGATCAGTACAACACACATAAGACAGCCTTGGGAAAGAACGTCTTCATGTCCAGCATGAAGGAACAGAACGAGGTGCTGTACTACCGACTCATCCAGGACCATGTCAAGGAGATGTTTCCCATAATATATACACCAACAGTAAGGAGAGCTCTATTACTCCCAACTCTGGACTCTTAACTGATAGTGTCGACCCCGGCTCGCAGGAAGGCGACGCAATCGCAGACTACAGCCGCCTGTTTCGGCGACCAGAAGGCTGCTTCCTCAACATCGAGGAACCGAACAACATCGAGCAGATCCTTGACCTCTGGGGTCCGCCGGAAGATATCGACATCATCGCGTGCAGCGACGGCGAGCAAATTCTGGGGATTGGCGATCAAGGCGTGGGCGGAATCTTGATCAGCGTGGCGAAGCTCGTCATCTACACACTGTGCGCAGGCATTCATCCGAACCGTGTCGTTCCCGTTGTGCTGGATGTCGGTACTGACAACCATGAGTTGCTGAACGATGACCTGTATCTTGGCTTACGCCGACCCAGAACGAGAGGCGAGAAGTACGACGAGTTCGTTGACCGGTTCGTGCAAGCATGCAGGAAGCGGTATCCGAGGGCGTACATTCATTTCGAAGATTTTGGCCTGCAGAACGCCCGCAAGATCTTAGACAAGTACACGTCCGAGTTTGCGTGCTTCAACGACGATGTGCAAGGCACCGGCGCAGTGACTCTGGCAGCGATCTATGCTGCTGCGCACGTGGCAGGTCTGCAGTTGAAGGATATGAGAATAGTCATGTTCGGAGCTGGGACCGCAGGCACCGGCATTGCTGACCAGGTTCGAGATGCGATAGCTGTGGAGTCTGACAAATCGAAGGAGGATGCCGCGAAACAGATCTGGTGTGTGGACAAGCCAGGTCTTCTCCTGGAAAGCATGAAAGACGACCTCACGCTTGCTCAACACCCATACGCAAAGGATGATGGCGAGTGGAAGGACGCTGATCATAAGTCACTGCTCGATATCGTAGAGGCAGTCAAGCCACACGTCTTGATTGGGACCAGCACCAAGCCTAAAGCCTTCTCCAAAGAGGTCGTCCAGGAAATGGCGAAGCATGTCGACCGACCCATCATCTTTCCACTGTCCAACCCCACTCGCCTTCACGAAGCTGATCCCAAAGATCTTTTCGAATGGACAGGCGGCAAAGTTTTGACAGCTACCGGATCACCATTCCCGCCGATCGATATGGGAGATGGCCGACAGCGGGAGGTAGCGGAATGCAATAACTCGACGATGTTTCCAGGCACGTTTTGAGGAAGAGTCAAGACTAGTCAAGAACTTTGCTGACCATTGCGTAGGCATTGGCTTAGGCGCCGTACTGAGTAGAGTGAAGCTTCTCACTCCTGCTCTGCTCGTCAGTGCAGTCAAAGCACTTGCAGCACAAGCGCCGGCCTTGAAGGATCCGGATGCTGCACTGCTGCCAGATGTTACTGACGTGCGAGAGATCAGCGTGAAGATTGCTGCTGCGATCATCAAGCAGGCTGTTAAAGACGATATAGCCCAGGTCAAGGACATACCGGACGACGACGACGACGAGCTGGAAGAATGGATTCGAGAGCAGATGTGGAATGCCGAGTATCGTCCACTTCGCAAAGTGACCAAGGAGCAAGGAACCAGGGCAGCCAAGGGTGAGGCTGGCAGTAAAGGTGTAACAAGCAGTTAATGCGCATTTGTGTTGATCCGCACGTGGCGTCTGGCTTAAGGTTGATAGTTCGAGTGGGCAGGCGAATGTGCCCTTCTCTTGAATGGTCTGAGATTGCAGCACTACATACTTCTGATCATGAAGACTTCATGTGTCAGCACTCCGTAGAGCGAGACGAGCAGGGTATACGCATAGACACCTAATTCATTCCACCTCCTTCACTGAAGCAAGCTCTTACGTAGCAGAATGCTGATCCTCGGTGCTCTTCTCTGCGAATCCCTTATTCGTCAGCTCTGGCAGGTCTCTGTCAAGAGCGTACATCTTCTCCTCGTCATTATCGTAATGGCGGAAGATGGCATAGAAAGCAATGGCGGTGCCGAAGGAGAAGCAAGCAACACCAGTGTACATCCACAGAATCTTCGGGTCCACGAGGACCGGTACGAGAGCCTCGTTGAGGGCAGATCCGAAGGCGTTGGTGAAGAGATACATGCTCTGCACGAAAGATTTCATGCTTGCGGGAGCCTTGGTGTAAGCGTACTCGAGACCAGTGACGGAGATGAAAATCTCAGCAACGCCGATGAAGAGGTAAGCGGGTGTTTGGATTGCGATGTGGACGTTGTTTGGTACAACTGTACCATCCGCCAATTGACCAGCTGGGCAAGTGCCACGAGTGTTGAGAGGATCTTCGTAGCAAGGCCCGGACTGGTAGATGAGACTCTGCACCCCAGCAGCGTAAGCGAGAGAGAATGAAGCAAAAAGGAAACCAATGGTAATGCGAGCCATCGGTTTCAATTCGTAGCCACCGCGGCGCATAAGTGGGTAAACAATGCGGTCCAGGACCGGGATGAAGACCAGAATGGAGATTGGGTCGAAGTTCTGCATCTCGTCGTTGGGCATGCCGTATCCCCGCATCTGCGCTGCCTGGGAGACAAAGTTCGAGGAGAATTGGCCGTAGCACACCCAGAAGACAGGATAGAACACGAACACCTTGCAGGCACGGAGAGCGCGGTTGACCTCGTCGATGAAGTGGTCGTTCCAGGGCACAGGCTTTGTCTTGCCATTCGCTGCGCGCCAGCTCGGCTTTGGTGCTTGGGTATTGCGAGCAGTGATCATCATGCCGAGTGCCTTGAATGCGTCCGTGATGATGGACCCTTGAGGTGGGCGCACGACATACGACTTCCGGCGTAGGATAAGGATGAGAATACCGACGTTGAACATGCAGAAGCAGAGCAAGAAGGCGGTCCAGAATCCCTTGTACTGCTCCATGAAGGGGGTTGCAAGGAGCGAAAGCGAGCCAAGATTGATACACCAGTAGAAGATCATGTAAATCCGCTGGTAAGTGATAGCCGGGTCGATAATCGTCCTCTCGCCGCTCGACTGCACTTTGATGGCCATCTTGTGGCGCTGGTACTGGTCCGCGATCAGGGGAGCGATATTCGACTTGATACCACCGGTACCAAATCCAATGATGACAATGGCAGTTGCGAAACCACCAAGTGAAGCACCGCCATCGATAGCAGCAGGCAACGCAGTGGTCCAGAGGATGAGCAGGCCAACCCAGTAGACACCAGCGAAAATGAGGATGGTCTTATATCTACCAAGATACTGGTCGGCAATGATAGCACCAAGGATTGGGGTGACTGGAAGAACAATAAGCAGTTGGTAAGACATCACTATCGTGAGCACACAAACATACCGTAGCAAAACCATTGGAAGAAAAGATTGAGACCAGTGGCACCTTGTTGTCCAAGTCCGAGACCGCGCGCACCATCATTGCCGTTAGGCTTGTTGTTGATGTAGTTCTGGAAGAGTCCCTGAGCACCGTAGAAGGTAAATCGCTCGCACAATTCGACGATGGCAATCAAGAAGGCAGATGCCGGAAGGTTCTCGCCAACACGGCGAAGGTGTCGCTTCTCATGCTCGGTTGGCTCTTCGCCGTCGAGTGTCTCTTCGCCAGCTTCGAGAGCGCCGTCGGACTCCCTTCTTTCCTTCTCGGCGGTCATGTCGACACTGCCGCGTGTGACAAAAGCTCCTGCACCGTCTCGTTGATCTTTCTCGGGCTGACGCTCGTTGAAGGTTTGGTGCACTCTGAGGTGGTAGGACACGGTTAGCGGCGAGCTTCAGAAGTACAGGATGGTGTGTAGCATATATAAAGACGTACTCGGCAGCCATATCCTCATGGTTCATCGCCATGCTTGCAGATCTCCTTGGGACACGGGATGCTCGAAGAGATCAGTGGTAGGGTCGGGAAGAACAGACGCGATCGGACGCACAAGAGGCGCGCTGGCTTTGATATGCGGCACGCTCTTCAACTGCTCATCGGGCATGCCGCTTCCTCGGTGTTCCCAAGTCGTGCAAGGATTCACGCTGGCGCAACCGTACCCACGAATAATGCCTGCACGCGACCAGTGGACGATAGCCCTCGTGGCCCAAAGCGCCAAGTGGAGAAATCACGCTTGAATGTAACCTTGACCATGCTTCGACCATGCTTCGACCGTGCTTGGGGTCTCGAATGCGGTCTGGTCAGTCCTTGGCCCCATCTGTCTTTCCCCATGCGACAAGTCTCCGAGGCGCCGACAAGCTTCCGCCCAAGCCGTCCAAGAGCATTTCGTATGCTTATCTCGAATGTAATCTCGGGAACCACTTGATTCGACTTCATCTGGTGAGGACGAAGACTCTGCGATAGTGGCACGAGTGGCAACCTGTCAGCTGTAAGTCTACCGTACTGGATCATCCTTCGCGGCCGCTGGTGGTGTGTTCGCCGATCTTCGTCCGTATTGTTAGGCTATGATCCTGCCTATCGGATGATGCGCAAAATCTCGCCACGGCCAAGTCGGATTGCGAGCCGAGGTGCTGACCGCAGAAAGTTTCAGGGCGACATCGAGACAAACCCAATCTCCGCGACCACCCTATCATGCTTCCACCACTCGTATAGAGCCGAAACTAAGCGGCGGTTGCATCTGCGAACCACCTTCCAGAACACGGCTCTCCACTTCCTTCCACAGCTGATTCAGGTCTTCGCCAAACTCATGGACAAGAAGCACATGTATCCCTCGCTTCCTGGGTGGTCCGACCCCAGAGTTCTTTGAGCTCCGACGGAGGTGGCGTCCGACGAAACCCTCCACACCTCGACTGCTGGCCAGTTGATAAAGCTTGATCAGCACTCCTGCAGCGGGCTGACGCTCATCCGCATGCCCCTCCACCTTCTCGAAGGTCTGTGGAATGTGGACGACGCGGACGTTGGTGGCGCACATACTCTTTGGCCATTGGGAAACACTGCAAATTCGTATATTCTACTCCGCCTGCCAATACTGAACCGGTGGAAGTCCTGAAGGCCCTGAAGGTGGCTTATCGGACGGCACCTCACACGATCGACCAATGCTAGCTCGCCAGACAGTTCTCATCTGCGTGAAGAGCAAGACGAAGGAGTGACTGACCATGAGCGAGGCCGCCGGCTGCCATGATCATGGAGATTGCAGCAAGTTATAACGTGCTCCAGAGGGCATGCACAACAAGCAGACAAGCTTTCTGGCTGTTCGACAAGCACGAACTCCGCCATGCCTTACTGCTGAATGCTACTGTGGTGCCACAAGTACCCTCAAGTAGAACATGTGCACATCGAACCTGACCAACTCCCTTCCTCCTACGAGCTGTCAAGGCTGCATGAGTGTTTCCACGTCAGCATAGTAGAGCGTGTTCGACCCGGAGATGTGCAACAAGCGAGCGTGACGATGATTGATAGTCTCTCTGAGCCCTCCCAGGATGCCAACAGCAACAATGAAGCTGGCGTCATGTTGGTGGATCAGTCCATTTCGTCTCCAAAGGAAGCTCGGTTATTGCTGCGCTGGAAATCATGCTTCACTTGGCAGCTCGTGCATGGAAGGATTTGCCGATCTTGAGTTCGACCTCACTTCACTTCGCTGAAACACGTGGACAGCGTCCTGCAGACGCAAAGTATTATACTACCAAGCAAAGGTTTCTGCGATGACCCTCCCCTACCAGTTGAAAAGTTCGAGCGTTGGCAGAAGCGAGGTCTGTGCACTGTGGTGATTGGTAGGACATCTCGTCGATCTTGTGTATTTTGTTCGATGCATCGCTCACTGTACAGAAGGGCAGCACCTCGACGCGTTCGCCAACTTATAATCTTCCGCCACTCTTGCAGAAACACCTGTGGTTTCTCAGGAACTCGGAGCCTCTGGGATCCTTGACTGTGCCGTCACTGCCCAGTCTCCCATTTGGGTGTTTGAGACTCCAAAGCGTACGTTCGATATATCCCCTGAAAGTCCAGACGATTAAGGTACCGGATAAAACAGTCCGAGCACCTGGTATGTAGCATCGATGAAGAGGGCATTGGCAGTGAAGTGGTCGTCACTTCCCGATGAGACCACCCGCGACAGCCTCATGCATTTCTCATACCATCTGTTTGCCTCCTCTTTCAACTGCGACTCGTTGTCGTGAGGAATAATCTTCGATAGCCACCTTGTAGGCGCATGATCGAATACACCAACTTGTGGACCCCTAAAGTGATCGAATATCCCAACATGTGAACCCCCAAAACCCTGATGAAGCGAGAATCGGCTACCGAAAAACATCTGAGTAACTCTGATGGTGTGAGATCGATGTCGCGAGTGGCTTGGTATTCGTGGATCAGACTGTGGTTGCGCCCAAGATCGGTCGTCGGGCCGAGCTCGGAAAAGGCGCGGGCTTCGACGGCTTTTGCAATAATATGCCATGCTGCAAAATGGCCCGTTGTTGGATTTGCTTGCCATCTCGTGAAAATCGCGTGTACTGTCTCGTGCAACAAGATACCGAGCCAAAGGTCCCAGGGGGCAGATATGCCAGCATTCGTGTTTCGGATTGATCACGACTGATATCTCGGTATGTATACTCCACTGTGTGAAGCCTAGAGGGTGAGACGGCGACGATAGTGTTGAGACAGACGTAGCAGGTTGATACCACTCGAAGCTGACGTTGTCAAGCTGGTTTTCGAAGAAGATTCGCCCGACAAGTTTGAGAATGCGATTTCCGATAGGTAGCGAAACACCAAGAGGGTCTGTATCGCGCCGCAGCTTGTTTAAGAGCAGGTGGAATGAGGAAGCAGCATCCTTTTGATCGTCCGTCCAGAGCTCGCGAGGTTGGTCGAAAGATGCGAGAAGGCGATCTCTCAGTTGTGTTGGTTCAGCAGGGAGTGCTTGAGTGCTTGCTGGCGCTACAGGCACCAGTCTTTGTTGCGAGATGTTTGTTGTAGCCATCGTCGTATGTCGTAGGGGCAGATTAGACTGCCATCTCCCGAATATAGAGATGTGCTGGGAGACTAGAATTCTTGGAGTGAACGGAAATTTCTATACGGCTAAGCTAAGATGTGTACTACGCGAGCGCGTTTGCAACTTGGCGAAGGGGAGTTTAAGCCATCACCCCAGTCGCAAGTGCAAGATTCCATCAATAGGGCGCCTTCATCGTCTGCACCAAGATAGAAGACATCAAACACGATCCATTACTGAACAGACCATGAAGTATGAAGGTGCCGATGTCTCAAACATTCGATCGTTGGCAAGTACAGAACTAAGGAGCGAGAGACGGCTACATGAAGTCGACCTGCAGCGACGTGTTGTTATTTGAGCCTCAAGACTCTGAGGTGCTGCACTGGGTGGATAAAACGCGCCGCGTGACAACGCAGCGGAACAAAGACGCGTCTGTTGAGCTACGACGTCCTTCATTGCCCCAAGCGGCAACGGCGCAACAACGTACTTGCCAGGGAAGACGCTGAACACAACGGGGAAAGACTCTTCTCTGCAGCCACGTCGGAGAGACATGATGACAATGAAAAGATTGTGGATGTAGGACTGGATCCGGACCATTGGTACCAAGCACACAGCTTCGAAATGCATAGTGATGATGATGAGAACGGGGTCTGTATTAATCTGCGAGCTGATGGCCATCTCCAGTCATCACATGAGATAGTGAAGGGAGGTTTCGGCGTGCATCAAGTCGGGCGGCTTGAAGCCCCTGTTTTGTCACCGAAAGTCAGTTACAAAACGGAGATGAGGAAAGGAAAGGGAGGAAGTCAAGAAACGGAGCCGTTAAGAAGGGCGAGAACTGGTTTCTAAGCTAGTGCAACGGCCCGCCGATTGTTGAACGCGAGGGTAGGTCGAGCGAAAGAGGCTTCTTCGTCTTATCGGTCTGGCATTGGAGAGCCGCTAGCTGCGGGCGTTCATATGCTGGTCCGAGAGAACCTTAGATCGAGCTACAATCGCGGCAGCATTGGTAGAACGAATACAATACCAGAGGCCCTATTGTGACAGTCCTGTATCATTGGAAGGTCTCCGATTGATACCTGTAACAATTGTGTAACGCGTTCGATCGATCGATGAGTAGCAGCGCGTATCTTGATATTGAAGCCATGCCATCCTCTATTGACCATATCGACTACAATACAGCACAATACAAATCGTCCACAATGCCTCTAGAAGTCACAATAGATCAAGAATCAATGCCCAGTATATATACGATCTCATATCTCATCTAAGGAACTTGACAAGTAGAACATCTACTCCAAAACCAACAAACCATCAAGCACCCACAGCCCGCCAACATGCCATACTCCATCATTGGCAAGATCAACTCCCGCTCTCGTCTTTCAAGCCGTCCTCCAGCGGTCAGGCTCACGTTCGGAGGGCAAACGATCAAGTACGCGGTGACCATGGTATGCTTACTCCGCTTGACTCTGTCCCGTATCCTTGCTAATCTTCCAGGGCTCACGTGTCTTCGTTCGCTGCCCGGTCGGCATTGTGTGCGTTGGGTATCTCGGCCCAAACTCCCTCATCAGCCGCAAGTCCCTGGTGGTGTACGGGGTTCAGACATCCATGTGGGGTGGCGTCATCCAGCAATGGGTGTTTGGCATGAGGTTCAATCGAGAGAGGAGCGTTGTGGGCGTTTGGCTGAGCCGCAAAGAACAGTAAGTATAGCCTGCGCAGAGTCAAGAACCCAAGAGACAGACACTAACACGTCAGCAGCAAGTCACTCATGCGGCGCCTCGTCGCTCGTAACCGTCGCCGCAATGGCTTCCGACCATTCGGCCAGACCGGCCAACACTGGAATGACATCACGACCTCCTCAGGCTTGCCGTTGGCGGTGGTGCAGCGTGCCTTGCTGTCGTAGGGCGAGTCGGCTCTGCAGGCACGATCAGAGGGTTGGAGGGGGGCGATGGCTGTTTGGCGCTGGGCGCATAGACAGATAGATCTCAATCAAGAGCCTTTTGATGACCGTATCCTCTCTTTCGTCTTACGTCTCACAAGCCGTCTTCAGTGCAAGCAACCGCAGATGTTGTAAACTTGTAAAGCCTGTGTACGCCGGTTTTATTGACGTTTTCCCTCGTAGCTCGCCCTTTGATAGAAGGTCCGGCTGGGTCGTAGTAAATCAGATTCGTAGATAGACGTTGTGATATCTCATCATCGCGAAGTGGACGGTAAACGTACTGCGATAAATTACTCTATGGAGTGCTTGAAGTAATTGAAAGTCGATACCAGCACGGAAGCAGTGGCGTAGAGCCCGCCCTCGCAACAGCCCAAGACCCACGACGAAATTCGCCACAAACATGACAAAAACTCGACACAGCAAGCAAGCAAGCCATCGTCAACGCAAACGTTGAAACAGAATAAGTAACCCACCAGCAAACATGTCCGGCTACAACGAGAAACAGACGCAAGTATTCCGGAGACAGGTCACGCCAGTGGTCGAGCAATGGCTCGAAGGCCTGCCGGAAGTGCCAGTGATACCGCCAGACTGTCATCAACCACACCATGGAACAGCACACGAAGCGGAGGACGGCGACGACGGACATTGGAGGGAGAGACTGCTACTGGCGTGGCCATGGGCGCTGGGTATGCTTGGGAGGTTCTTGGTGGACGCTGTGGCGATGATGTTACGGAACTGGTGGTGAGCACTGCGACCATAGCGGCGGCAGAGAAGAGGAGGCGGTTCGGACCTGCAGTAAGACTGGCAGGCGAGCTGGGAGGTAGCAAAGGACTGGAAACAGGAGAACCATCTCACATCGGGGGCCAGCGACAGCAGCAGTGGCTCTGATGGCGAGGTTGCAGCATCCACGGCCGCGGCCATGCGACGAGGCGGCGAGGCGGCGACACCTATCATCACAACCCGCTCGCGCAGCGACGTGGCCAGTCCGGCCTCGCCAACCTCCAGCCATTTCATCAGCCGTGTCAGCGGCGCGTTAGTCCTCCATGGCTGCAGTGGCAGCAGCACCCTCCCCCAGCTGGAGACGACAACAGCCAGACCGGGGGTCAACGCAGTATGTTGACGACCGACCAAGTGGTAGCCGGCGCAGGAAATACAATCTCGTTCAACCTCTCAGCGAGAGCAGTGCTTTCGCAGCAGCTGTGGCAGCGGCAGCACCCCGCAGCGCGTGCTGATGACAACAGCCAGACCAGGGACAGCGGTAGCATGTCAATCAACGAGCAGGCGGGAAACAAGACCGAGAAGACGACCCCCAGCGAGCTCACAGCAACATCGGCGCTTCGACAGCAACGGCAGTGGCGACACCACCCTTCAGCACATGGAGACGACAACAGCCAGCAACAGCATATCGATGAGCGCCCAGAAGGTGGCCAGGACCTGTAAGAAGGTCTCCAGCGACCTTCCAGCTATGGCAGTGCTTCGACAGCGACTGTAGCGGCGGCATCGTTTTTGGCCATGTGGAGACAACAGTAGCATGGCCGCAGCCGGCGACACCACCTTGCTGAATCGCCTCGATGGACCTCTGGACCAAGGCGTCAATCTCCCTTGCCTTCGTGCAACACCGTGACGATATTGGGTGTAGCAGCAGTGCCACGACAATACTCTTCGAGATGACATGGGCGCCGAAGAGCACTTCCCGAGACGGTGGCGACAGCATACCTGAGGCGCAGAGAGCGAAGTATAACGACAGCAAGCCAGAGCGTAATGTTGAAGGCGACTCGGGCTGAAGAAGGAAGGCTTTTATGATTGACCAACCAGCTCAGAACATCTCCACGAACCACAAATCCTCATCTCCTACCCTTTGGAAACATCGCACCAACTCCGCAGAACTTCTCACACCACTCGCGGCCTACCTCTGCTTCAAGCGTTCTCCTCCATCGATATCCAGATCCCAATGCCAGCAAGCCTCATCAACGAGCCGTAGTCACCAAGCAACCCCATAGAACCACAATCATCAAGCACCCCCATCAAGACACAATCGTCGAATTCCTCCTCCGAACAGCATGCCGCCACCCATCACACCCACCAGCACGACTCTCCAGCACTCCTTCATCGCCGTAACGCCTCCAGCAAACACTGTGAGCAACGTTAGCAACCCCGAAGTACATACAGTAATGGCACAAAACATACCATCTGTGTTTTCCTCGCCCGCCACCAGATTCGCTGCACTCGGCTTGTGTTCTTCGACGCTTGTTCGCTTCTTCGATGCCTCCAATATGACATGTTCCGTATGCTCCGCTGGGCCAGAGGCTCGCCAGTGACGTTGATCTTTCCAGTTGGTCGAAGTTGGCGGATGGCAGGATATTAGGACGTTTGGAGGTCATGAGCGAAGGAGAAGAGGAGGGCGTCAGCGCAAGTGACTTCCAGAGAAGTGCAACAAGGCTGGAAAGGGGTTGGATGGTGGCAGGGAGGGAGCTGCAGTCGAGGGGTGGAGGGTTGAGCAGCACAGCAGAAGAGGAAAAGTCCAGCACCGGTCCATCTTCAAGATCCTTCCGTTCCGAGGCCTCGGGATCCCCAGCGTCCAGAGACTGCGAGACCGTAGCGTACGAGCTGGTGGCCCAGACATCATGTGACAAGTTACACGAACAAGTTCTTCTGGAACCCAAGTGTCTGCCAGAGCAAAGACATCAAGAGCCAGGAATGAAAACCAATCGGTGGTGCCAGCGCCGTTCCGGAGGTTCAGGTCGATCTTGCCAGAGACTACCACCCAGAGAAGAGAAGGCCGGATGATTCCTGTGCGCAGCGGATGCTGGACTCTTCCGGATATTGAAAGACGAAGCGAGGCGAAGGCAAAGTGAGGTTGAGCCCACTGCCTCTACGCCTCAGCTCAGGTGACGAAGCAGAAGGCTGTTGTTACAAAGGAGAAGAGCAGCGCTATACTTGTCCGAAGGATGTCGAGCATACAAAGCTCGTGACGCTCGAGGAGTCGTCATTGGTATATTACGTCCGGGGCGGATGCCAACGCTTGAAGAGAGGTTCACGCGTTCGATAGCCTGGGAGCAAGTGCGCGGCACATCCAGACTCCAGAAAGTGGTCGTTGCTACGGCGAGCAGACCGGCAGATGGCATTTCTCCGGGAGTTCAACGGTCCGCGCCGGGACAGGAAGGACCAACAAGCTCCTCAAACGGGCCGTGAGAGGTCTCGAGCAGGCACACCGCTGGTATCAATGATGAGGAAGGATAGGGTCTACGATGCGGGCCAGGCGTAGTAGGCTCTCCGCGAGTTGATGCAGTGTTCGCAAAGGACAGGAGGCAGGGGTTCAACATCGACGGGACTGCCAGAGCAAGTCACTCGCCGGAATTCAAAAGGCGCTGGTCTTACACGGGCCGGCGAGGTTGGCTCACCGCAGCCAGAAAAGAAGAGGAAGCACCCAAGATAAAGCACAATTCGGACCGGAACAATTGCTCAAGCATGAAGGCCGGAGCCGTAGCACGCCCTCAGAGCTCATAGCGGACAGGGGACAGATGTTCGGAAGTGGCTTGCCTCACGACCGTGAAGTCGTCAACGGCTCGCCAACCAGTGCCGGATTCCATCTCGGACACAGAAGTACCGCGGCCAGCACCCACAGCGATCACCGACGAGCAGAACTCAGAAGGACGAAGCAGCTGCGAGGCCAAGGCACCTTTCCATGGATCGAGAAAACGACAGCAGGACAACTTCTTGATGCACAACAGCAGTCACATCGTGCTAGCGCGAAGCAGTAGCAATCGGTGCTTCTGCCGAAGTACGAATAAACCCCTAGAACCCAGCACGCCGTCTTCAGCCTCGTACCAGCGCGCAGCAGTAGTAGTCGGGACGGACCAGCCGGCGTACACCAAAATCGAATATGGGCAAATGTGTCTGTGCGATCCGAGCGACGACTACCTTCAGAGGTCCAACAGAACATGAAGGTTGCGTCTCCGTGACTTCCAGAGAACTCAACGGCAGACATGTCCAACAATCAGACGAGATAAAAGCAAGCGTACTACCCTCACGGGGTTCCTGAGTGCAGTGGTTGATGCTTGAACCAAGTGACTGCCAAAGCTGAAGTCAACAAGGCCAGCATCGGTGAGCCCTCGTATACATGTACCAAGTGACTGCCAGAGCAAGTCATCAAGGCGGTATACATTTCCCAAGATTTGTCAGTATCTTGATCTGTGCGGGCTCGGAGAAGCACACCGCCACTATCGGTACAAAGCAAGGTCAATCATCAGGACAAGTGACTGCCAAGGCAAGTCAACAAGCATCTGGAAGTGCATGGGGAGCCCAGGATAAATCACCAGCCTAACTCAGAGTGACTGCCAAAGCAAGTCAGCTCGAGCTGGCGGGAATGTGCAAGGTGTTCAGGGGAGAGCTCTCGGACTCGTACGGGCCTCGAACGGCTCGCCGTACTCTTGTGTGATTTTTGAGGGAAGTGCTTGCTTGGGTGCTGTTGGTGTCCAGTCTTCTGTGGGCCAAAGGCTCGCCACAATATCATCATGCTTCTGCATCTCAGAGCGAGCATTGAACCACATTGCTCTGCCATGCTGTCGTCCTTGAGGGCCTTGACGACCGATAGAGATGCTGCACTGCTGGATCTTGCTTGCCACCTTGTGGTGTATCTTGTGGTAGCTGATGTTGCGTTGCCAATATATATCTTTGTCAGAGAGCAGTGAGGTCTGCGGCTCCTGCAGACAATTGCTATTGGTGTTGTGATATCAGTGTCGAGGCTCTTGCGGTTCCAAGGGTTGATCATCTGTTTTGGTCGATCGATGGTGAGGTCGGTATGGTGTTGTTCGAGTATGATGGTGTTTGTTGTTATGTTTCAAGCTCAGGACTGTTCCCTTCGCCTTGGATGAAGTCTTGGGCGTTGTGTTGCATCTCACTGAAGTCGGGAAGGTGGAGTCGAAATGAGAAGTCGGTCAAGCGCCAAGAGTCACGTGAGCCCATCATTCCGAAGAATGCGAGGAGGACGGCAGCGAGCGTGGCCACTGGTCTGATGCAGCATTGCTAAGTTGTACTCAAGGACTGTGTACGGCCAGTTCTTCGGCAACTCGAAAGACATTCGCCGCACCGTTCCATGTGGCTGTTATGCGGTCTTTTGGCCGCGTTTCCCGATTGTTCTCGAACTCGAAGCTCTTGAACAAGCCCCTGTTGATCTTGAGCTGCTTTATGGCTCTTTCCAGTAGCTCCGAGGCGCCGCAAGCTCGTGGTCGGAGTATTCGGTTGTTAGTAAATGGCCGCCGGCGGTGCTTTTGGCGCATTCAGGAGAGGATGAGGAGGTTTTCGTGAGGGTATGAGCTTCTTATCGAGTCTCGGAGGCTTTGAGGAGCTGGCGAGAAGCTTTGTGGGTGTTGTGGGCTGCTGGGAAGGTGGTGGCCGCCTTCGCTCGGCAAAGCCAAGCTGGACGTCGGAGGTGCCTGTAGCCATCCCTGGTCAGTACTCGACGACGACGTGTGCACAACTCATGAAACGCTTACCAGAGCAACTTGTGGGTGTGGTTATGCTTGCCATGAGGTTTGAGGAGGTTTGGTTAGGCGTGGCGTTGGCGCTGGCCTCGAGAAGCAAAGCCCGCCCGGAGGTGAAGCTGGGATTTTGCCTCACTGCGCTCCCACCGGCGCCTGCACGTGCCTACCATTCATGTGAGGTGTTTGAAAGCAGCTTCTGATGCTTCTGAAGCTCTGTGATGAGGTGCTGCAGATTGCCGAAGTGATTGTGGGTAGTGGTGCGGAAAAGTGTGTGTGAAGCCGCGTTGGCTGCAGCTTTCCGCTCGCGGCGAGCTCGCAGTCGCCCACATCGCTGTAACACGACGAAACGAAGTGGACAAGGCTCAGCAAGGCTCGGAGATTCTTCTTCATCACTTGTTTAGTGAGCGCGACCGAAGAAAGTGGTCATGGTTGTAGTGTTGTGACGGGGAAGGCGATGGAGGGGACCGAGGGGAAGACAGAAAGCTCCGCCAAGAGTTCTTCCGCGGCCGCGCTCGAGCCCTCCGCCGCCATTGTGACAATAACAACACACAAATCACGCACTACAACCTCGAGGAGACTCGCAAAGTGCCAGAGAAGGCCCTCGTACCATTAAGTAGACATTTCGTATGGTATGCAGCGAGCTACAGACCTCAAAGGCAAGCAACGCGCCTCCGGCAGCCCCTCGGGGGTCTTCGCCACCGTTCACAGATGCAATTCGGCCTCTATCCCCCGCGGGAAACACCTCAGCAGCTTCGCTAGGCGATGGGAGAGGACGGTAGCAAAGAGCGCAGGACGAAGAGCCCATCAAGGCCGCCTCAACCATCCAAGACGGGCGTGCTTTCGCCCTTCACGGCTTCTACATCGCGGAGGACGGTGGCCGCAACTTCCTGAATCACTAACGCTTGAAGCAAACCAGCACGCCAGCGCAGTGCTTCAAGAGACCACCTTGACTCGATGCGCCGAAGCGCCTACTCGCTCGAGGACAAAGGCTGACAGTGCAGCACAACCTCTCATACTCAGCGAGATACACGCGAGGACCTCCTCCATGCGATACAACACGGCGGCGACGCGCCGAGGATGGAGATCCTTCTAAGGCCGTGCAAGATAACCAAACCCAGCGCACCCTCCAAATCCACCATTCCAACAGATACGTGACGACATTGATACTGTAAGAGCGCGGCGGTGGCGACCATCTCGAGAAATGACACTGTAAGCCGCCAACATGCCAGCGCAAAGCACCAAGACGCCACCTCCACCTGAGGTGGCAAAGCGCCCTCTTCCACAAACGCGCTGACTACACAGCTCGGCCTCCTCTCACCACCCAACATACCCATGAAGCTCCTTAATGCTGCAAAAGCAGGCGGACTCAAAAGGTAGAGGACTCAGCTGCTTTCGACTTGGTGCAAAACAACTATGAGCAGCCGTGCCAGCGTGCTCTCGCATTCCGCAGCTTCTATGGATCAGTGGCGGCATTGATAATGCAAGGGGGCGGCGGCGACCTCGCAGAGACCCACTCTTGAAGCAATCCGCACGCCAGCGAGGGCTCTGACCGAACGTGACCCTCTTACAAACCGTCTGACCTCGATGAGGCGACGCACTTACTCGCATCGAGATACAGCGAAGATGGTAGCCAGGGCTCGTCTGTCCAGCGGAAATGCTCGAGAGACTCTTTCACGCCCTGCAAGCAGGCGAAGTCAAGAGGTGATGGCGAAAACACTTTCCAAACCATATAACACAACCAGAGCCGGCGAAGTTTTCAGCTCAGCAGCTTCTACGCCTGGTAGAGGCGGTGGCGGCAGCCGAACAGCCACTTCATGGCCCCAGCAGCTAATACGCCAGCCCAATCTACCTTGTGCAGAGCCTGCAGCATCATGAAGAAGTGCCACCATTACTTACTCGAGAATAGAGGCCTCTCTAGAAAGGGAGACAAGCTCCAGCCTCCGCTACGGTCGAGGGTAGATACCTCATGAAGGTGTTCGAGTTACAACAATCCTCCATGAAAATACGACACCAAGGTAAGAGACCTCTCGAAGTTGACAGCGCCTAGATCAACGAAGAAGTCCGCAGCAGCTTCGACGACGCCACCAGCAGAACATCCCGATAGCCCAGGTGATCCTCTCCCCTCTTCATACGACAGTCCTCTGTCGCCAACAAGAGCACAACGAGCAAGCCAACTAGATGCTATGGTTGCCTCCGGAAGCACTTGTTACACAGCACATAATAGTTATGGATGCGGCCATATCAGAACCCAGAACGCAGCCACGGCAGCCGTTTGGTCCACTTCCATCCGTATTCCGAGGATGCCGAGTCTCATCTGCAACAGAGTAGAACTCAGCGCACTACATCGACCACGCCACGAACAGGCAGAGAAGCCGCCTTACAAGATACCATACCTACCACTCGACACGGCCTCTACAACCTCGACAGTGGTGAGACGAGATGAGACCAAGGCGCATGGAGATACTACTATATGCACAGGCCACTCGAGCACTCTAACGCTACTGCACCGAGGATGAAAGCAGGAATAGATGTGTTAGTTTGTGGAAGCTGCAAGCTGCAAGCGGACAGGCAATGGCATACGAGGTACGCATTTGCAGAGGTGGAGCAGAGACCCCGCGCGGGTGATTCGGCGAGCAAGGCGCAGCTGTTGCATGAGACTATACTATGAGCTGTGCAATGAAGGACCAAGATCAGAAATACCTACCTTGACGTATTCCGATCTCTAAAAACTTGTCTGGGAACCACTCACTGGACCAACCGGGTGGCATCGGCCTTTGGAAGGTGCAACTTCTGGTGGAAGCAGACATTGACTCGCTGTTCCAAAGATACTGGGCACCGATCACCACTTTAGCAACCGCAAGGCCTCGGAACTCCTCGATCATCCGCCCGGAGTACAACTGTGCGGCTCTATATGCTTCGTGATGAGCCAGCAGGCCTCGCAAAGGGAGCTCGCGAACGCAAAGTCTTTGCCAGAAACGGTGCTCTCCTGTCTTGGGCTTTGATGGTCGATCGGAGCTGCGATGTACCAGGTATTTCAGTATGAGCGTTCAAGAGCCCACTAAAGCAGAAAACTAGCTGGGAGCTATCAGAAATCTATCTGCAACCTCTTCGTACTGCTCGCAAGATTGCCTCAATCCATATCACTTGCCTGCGTAGGTCATATAACCATGAGCAGTAGCCCGTTGTACGGACAGGTGCAGACCTTCGAGACCGCCAAAGTACTGGGTGCAGAGTCCATTGCTGTCCTCTCTAAGCCTCGACACATGCAGCCATTATCCTCGTGAGTTGGAGCACCCTTACTGTGCACCTCCCGATGTATGCTGCCAAGCTTGCTGTTCGGAAAGCCGGTCCAGATGGATAGTACTCATAGACGTCGAGCAACCTTTGGATGTCCTTGGAGCATGTCTCGGTGTCAGTGATGCTCATATACCAGTCATCTCTTCGAATTCATGCTCCATCGCTAAGGGCTAGCCATGGTTGATGGTATGGCGAGCTCTCTTGTCTCTCGTCAGCAGCAGTGGCGTGGAAAGGAAGGAATGCTGTATAACAGCAGCAGTATTCAAATCATTCGACGTCCTCGAGCACCTTTGCCACTTCTTGGAGTCAGTAGCCTCGCAGAGTATCGTTGAGATGCATTCAACCACAACTTCGTACTGTAACGAATACAACGAAGCTCGAAGTTGTGGCAAGACCATGTACTCGCCGCATCAAAGCGCTCGTAGACTTCGGTACCTACAAAAGAGATGGACTGTCAGCCCTAAACTGGCAAGTTGTTGCCGTCGAGGTGGGACGCTTTGCGGCTTTGGAGCTCTGGGATGATTATGGACCGCCAGATGCCGATCAGAAGAAAAACAATACTGCCCATACATAACACTGGGCGTGGACGATGAGACTAGCAAGGGCCGGAGTAGTAGAGCTGTACTTCTCAGCATCAGGTTGGAAGGTTATGTTCTCTCGCCGTACGTACATGTACCTCCGTAATCTGCCTCCCGTTCAAGACATGCCTCATGATACCCAAGCCTCCTTCGTAATCATTAAACTCCCAACAATGCAAGCGCTAAATCAGACCATAGTGTTCACCTCCATCATATCCCATGAATTCATGCAAGGCCAAAGGTGCCCTTCATGCGCCGCCAAAGCTCATCCCGCATAGCATTTCGTGTCTCGTGAGTTCTTCCAGCAGCGTCCTTGTTCTCGGCCGCTCGCCGTAGCAGGTAGTTCAGACAATCGTACACAGGTCCCCAGGTGGTACACTTGAAGACCCGCTCCTGCACAGCCTTTTCATTGTCCTGGCTGGCCTTCGCCGCGGCGATTAGACTGCAGGAAACTTCGTCTGCCATGCCTTGCAGCTGGGCGAAAGTCAGAGACGTGAGAGGCTCGCCACGAATCGCCTGGTCTCGCCGAAGGGCTTGGGCTCGCTTGACGGATTCGTGGTTGTGGGTAGCGAGGACCACGTTGGTATTTGGCAAAGGCTGGTCCGAGGCTCCTTCTGCTGGCTTCAAGACTTCGTTGTATTTTCGCTGTATCAAAGCGGATGCCACCTGGTCGTATGCGTTGTGCGTTGCTTCGATGGTCGAGTGCATGAGCTTCCGATCGTCAGTTCCCAGGTACGCGCCTCGCACCACCTTGATGCCCAAGGTGTATCCTTCCTGCTTGGCGATCGCCAAATGCTTCGCGAGGATATCCGGCATCTGCTTCAAATACACCTGGTAGGTGCTGTATACAACACTCTTGCCACCCCTGTTGTATACCCGCTGCATCCGCAGACACCAGTCGTGGAAGCCTCTCAGACTCCACGTCTCTTCAGCAGCAGGCAGAAGAGCGATGTTCTTCTCCGCAGCAGCCTTGCACAAGGCATGCATGGCTTCGCTCATCCTCTCGGTGGGCTCTTTCCCCGCCTTCATTCGCCGCATTGCTTCCGGGCCCATGCCCGACCACTTGAGGCCGATGAAGTCTCCTGGCTCGGCCATATGTACGCTGTCAAGCATTCCTTGCCGCCAGAATGCCACATCTTCCGTCTCATTCCCTTCAGTGTCCGCCAACACCTCAGGTGCGTACTCGAGGATGACGCCGGCGTAGCCTTGCTTTCGGAGCTCCTGACAAGTTTTGGAGACTTGCGTCTCGGTCTCGCCAGCGCAGAACTGCTTGTAGAATGTGTTCCATAGTAGCCCACGCATGAGCGGGTTTGTGTCGATGCGGAGGAGCGGGTTGCGGCTGTTCAGCATGCGGCGGAGAATGCTGGTCGAGGCTTCAAGTAGGACTGGGGAGCTCGAGACGCTGGTGATGAAGTATGTGCGGAGCACTTGAGAAAGTGGAAGGAGGGCTAGAGTCGACATGGAGTGCTCGGCCGTCTCGTGTTGCTGGGAGGAGGTCGAAGGGGACGAGCTGGTTGAGAGTGACGCCGCGGGTAGTGCTACCGGTCGTGCTTTCGGAGCTGATGTCTGTATACTCCGGCGACTTGAATGCCGCCTGCCACCGTCCCGGAGAAGGTATGTACAGTATGCTGGGGATCTCTGTTGCTTGAAAATACTGACCAGCACCGCATCCGGCGCTGGCACTCGGAGGCACGGCTTCATCGTGATGAAAGGGAAGTCTCCGCCTGCAGAGGAAAGAAGAAAGAATAATAAATACTTACTGGTGGGATGCTGTACAATGACTGAATATATAGGGCGTAAGAGCACTATCTGACCTTATCGCGTGGGAAAGCATCGAATGTGGTCCCCGGCTACCTTCGGCCTTCGTGTCGATGAGGTTGACGGAGCAGTCGAGCTCCGCATTTCGCTGGCGTGTGACCCAGGCAGTTTCTGCCGCATCGGGTGTAGTGTGAACAAGCTGAGTGCCAAGGCCGGTGAATGTGGGATCAATGCCGACTACACTCCATCGAAGCCATGGGCTGGACTGTCTTCGCATCGCTACAAAAGTGCAGCCATCTCGTCCAACACTTCTCGAACGAGCGCAGGAGCTCGTAGGTATATCAAGGGAGCAAGAGCCAGGCCTGATACAGCGTGAAGATCGATTTGGACATACCGAACGGTGGTTCGCGAGACGGCAAGTATCTTGAGCATAGAGATGGTGATACAGCTGTCCGTCCAGCTCTCCAGGATAGAACTGCTCCAGTGCCCAGTGGGTATTGAAAGATCCCGCGCAGCGTTGCCAGATCACTCTATGCCCAGGCTTTCGCGAGCTGACGTCCTGCATGACCACAGGGCTGGCAGCGGACACCGTAGAGCTCTCGCTCTATGGCGACGGATCAGTAAGATCACATCATCTAGAAATCGGACAGTATGAAATGAGCGCCATGTGGCATCCGGTGCTGACGCAGTCGGGAGGTCTTTCGTGGCCGATGGCATTGTTTCAGATCTGTTTGTGTTTGTTCCCACGATGGACTGGTTTGGCCTTTCGAATCTCAGTCTGCGTAGTATACAGAGCCTGAGTTGCTTAAGTCGTCCGGATGACGAACGGGGGTGTCTGGGCTCCTTGATCAGTCCGGACACGCGAAGTGGACGCCGAACGGCAAGGAGTAAGTTTTGGTGAAAGCACGTCCAAGAAAATGGACTGCCATGGTATGATGTATCCTCAAGCTCCGCTTCTTCTTGTCACCGTGATACTGCTCTGTTCTCGTAGATTGCGGTCTCTTGAAAGGTAGTCGGCACGAATGAATCAAGGTCGGAGAGTGGGAGGAGGTGGTGGGAAAGGGATCTTTTGTGCCTTGGCATTAGGGCACCGTTGGCGTTTGGTGCTGTGGTTGTAACCAGTTTTGCGATATCTTGGTGCTCGTCGCCTGGAGGTTCGTGGCGTGCACAGGAGGAAGTCGACGAGTCGTTCGATGTGAAGCTATACTGGGCCGTTGACGTTGATTGCCTCTATGGTGATGCGGGTCTCTCGAACGTTCGGTATTGAGCACAATGGAAGGACGGCGATACTGCTGACTATCCTTGCGCAAGAAGAACACGGTCGGTACCTGATTGCGTCGCAAATCGTACGGAACGCGACCTGCTGCCTTCGACAACGTGATGCATCAAGAAGAATTCTGAGTTCTCCATGATCTCGGCGACATGTCTCCAAGAGCACCATGACCGCGTCAGCGTCACGACGTAACGAATGGTTAGAAAGAGCTTCTTCTCTGCACTCGTGTCGAAGAGACACGAAGGCAATGAAAAAGATTTGGATGTTTGAGGCACCGCATACAGACAGCTTGCCTGCCTCCTCGGTTACGGACCCACGGAGTGAGGAGAGTCCCACCAGTACTATGCAGGGAGTAAAAGGTGGCACAACCCAACGTCAATTGAAAATTCTTTCTACGGTTCGCCATGAGTCTCCAGCATCACTACCTTGGGAAGGTGATAGAGTGGCGGCGGCAATGGACTTTTGGTGACAGACGAACCGGTATGGGGAAGAAAGGAAGAAGAATTTGGAGGGAGGAAGAGCTATTTAAGGCGGCCGGCAGCGGTCACACTAGTCCGGTATCAATCTTAGTCCCACAAGAAAGTTGGTTGATTGTGGTGCGGCGACGACGGAGGAGACGTGCTATTTAAGGAGCTTTTCTTCCTGCAGAAACCCTCTTCCTTTCCTCACCAAACTGTTGTGACTGCCAGCCACCACAGCCTTCCCCCACCCCCTTCCCTCGCCTAGCAGCACCCACTTCACAAGATTCATGTGATGATGGGCAGGAACACAACAGTAGATCAATGTGGTTCGCCACAATGCTTGCACAACGACCGTCTTCGCTGTCTTCCATCAGTGTTTGATTCGGTGTTGCTTCCACTTCGGTGGGCCCAGTCTCCACTTACGGGGTATGAAATGGGTCAGCATACATTCATTTTTCATTGCCTCCACGTCTTTAGACGTGGCTGCAGAGAGGAACGTTCTTTGCACATCTACTGACCTTCGCGAGACCATGGCTGAGGGCGTCGTTCTCGCGATGCTGTTGGCAGGCACGTCATACTGGAATCACAAAGCAAACGATGTCGTTGATTTGCGAACGTGAGGACTACTGCGGCCACTGGTACACTAACTTTCCGGCTTCCACCGTGAGAGAGCTGCTCATTTCTATGAGGCTGAACATGTGCAAGCCTTGATCCTCCCTGAACATGACCCTTGCCTGCGATGGTGAAGCCCTTCTCGCGCCCAATGATCGCGTCCTGAGACACTTTCATGCTGGCGGTGGCCAGATGCTGTCTCGGAGAGGCTTGTGTGCCATGTAGACTGCTTCAGCGCTTCTTCCCCGTAGCCCTCACGATCTCTGGCTCCTCGTTGAGCTCGTGATCATCTGCCATATCAAAGTCCCTCTCATCCTCACTATGTAGATCGACATCGTCGAAAGGTCCTTCTTCTTCTGCCGTAGTCTCAGGTCGCGTCTTGTTCTCCTCGCTCGCATCACCAGTTTGTGGAGATTTCTTTGACTGTGGTGGCGGCGCTGCTGTGCTGTTGGTGGAGACGGCAGAAGATGCACCACCCTTGTCCACCGTGTTCTCCTTGCTCGTATCGCCGGCGTGTGGAGACGGCTTGAACTGCGGTGGCAGCGTTGCTGTGCTGTTGGTGGAGATGGTGGAGGGTGTGCCATGCTTGCTCCCGAGGTATTTTCCAGCACCAGCATCGTCGACCGGGATCTGCTGCTGTTTCTCCGAGACGCTCTCGGTGATGGGCCTCTTTTTCATGGACGGTGGTGGCGGCACCGCTGTAGGATGCGCGGAAACGTCGGAGGAGGTGCTATGCTTGCTCGCCTGGGTCTTGCTGTCCGCAACAGCATCCTCTGGGATCGGCGCCTGCTTCTCCGAGGCGTTCTTGCTGGTGGAAGTCTGCATCGGAGACTGTAGTGGCGTCTTCGATGGCTGGTTCGGTGAGATCGTTGCCGGAGGTTGCTGGTCGGCGGAGGACTTCTTGCTTGGGTAGTCCATGGTGGCGCGGCCGGTCACGTTGTCCTCCGTACTTCTGTTCTGTGGTTTCTGGCTTGATCAGTGACTGTAGTCGCGGCTTCTGTGACTGGAATGAGGAGAACTTACGATATGTGCCGTGGCGATCTCGTGCTCGAGAGATTCCCAGCACGACCGATCAGCCTCTTCTCCGGGGTTCTGTAACGTGGTACCTACTTCGATCAGTGACTGTAGTGGGGCCTTCTGAGTTTCGAATGAGGAGAACCTACAGTATTCGCGCTGGCGGTTTCGTGCTTGGGGGATTCTCAGCGCGGCCGGTCAGGTCGTTTTCCGATGTGCCGTCTTGAGGTATCTGAGTTGATCAGTGACTGTAATTGGGTCTTCCGTACGTCGAACTTAGAGAACGTACAATATGCGTTGCGCTGGAGTTGTTGCTCGAAGAACTTCCAGCACTTATCAAAGGGGCGAAAGATGTATTTTCGCAGGTGCGCTTTGTTCCGGGAGGTTTCGAGCGTTGTAGAAGGTGTTTTGTTTGCGTCAGATCTCTGAGTTACGGTGATCGGTCGACAAAGGGTGGGTGTAGGTAGGATCGCGGGCAATGGTGACGGTAGAAGGCACTGGAAGTTTGATGGCTAGTTCAAAAGCGTTGATTGCTTGCTTGTGACGATCTGCTTTGGCGGAAGAGGTCGACCTTCCTGCAGGGAGTGTTTTCGTTCAGTGGTGTCTATGAGGTGCAGGATTGTGGCGGCAAAGAGCGCGTTCGTAGCTTCGTGGGAGGGTGGCACGGTGGACCTCAGTGGAAGTCGTATCAACTTATCCAATGCCTCCGGTGTCTGCTGGGGGCGACGTAAGGTTGAACAAGGAGTAGCTTCGTCACGTAATTCGCCCGGAAAACAATAGAAACAACCGTTATGCTCAATGTGGTAGTCCGTAGCCGTCCGGCAGGGCAAGATGCGCTTTCAAAAGGGGAATCTCGACATAATGGTCGGTTGAAGTGTTGCCTACGGAAGATGCTGCCGCTGCCGGCATCTTCTCGGCTGTTTAACACAAGCTACATATACAAATTCATAAAATCGAACCTCCAAGCCAGAGCACCAATCCAAAGCCGTCAGCCACCAACCGCCAGCCATTGCCACCGCCAGAGTCAGATGTCGAGCCGCCAACCAGTCACTAACCGTTGTCACTGCCAGAGCCAGAGCTGTCAATGCTGACTGGTTATGAGGTTTGCTAACGTATGAGGGTCCGTAGTTCAACTCACGAGGCGAGTATAACCATCCGTACATTCTTTTTTTGCTTTCCCACGCTCCTGTTTGGCTTTGTACCTTGTAATCGCACATGTAGACTAGCAAAACTTGCAACAGCTACCGCTATTTACCTTTCTAACACTTCCTTTTTGTCTGTTCGGTCGTATTTGATTTGTTCAAGCCACTGTAGGCCATGGTCAACGCGTTTCATCATGCTCCGTTACTCAATACCCTGAACCACAAAACTCAACGCTATTAGTCGTCCCGACACCTCCATTTCGTGTAATAGTCGTGTTTGACCTTTTCAATATACGATTTACAATGCCATCTGCCCTCTCGACAGTTCCTCCTCGTATATTGGTCGTTTATTGCCTACGGAAGCTACTATAATCGACGGCATCAACGTAATGTTCCATGCTTCATTAGTCAGTATCCAAAATCCTGAAGACCGACGCTGTTGTGCCCTCTCAACACCCTATTGTTGTGTACTAGCCGTCTCTGGCCTGTTCAAGCTAGTGTATACGATCGAATCAACGTACTCCACCGTTACCCGCCAGTCAATACCCAAAACCACAAAGACCAACGCTGTTTGCCCGCCCGACACTTATTTCTTGTGAACCGAACGTCTTTGACCCGTCAAGGCTGCTGTAGACGACGGCAATAATGTAAGTACTAGTGCTCCGCCAGTTCAATGCTAGTTGGAGGTGCTGCTGAACCATTTCCTGCCTTTTCAGATGCTCTCGTCGCGTTGCAGCCGAGTGAAAAGCTGTTGAGACCCCACGAATACCCTATTTTAGAAAGAATCACGCATCTAAGCTACCTACCGAACGTTCGGGCACCTCATACAGTCAACCCAGAGGTTTCCGGCATTACAGTCCAGCCCCACGCCATTTACCCGTGACCCACGAGTGCTTTTGAGCCGATCTCTGCACCATCACATCTCCACGACGCATACCGAGCGACGGTAACGCTGCTCATACCGACCAAATATCCTCCCATATCATGATTCACGCCCGTGCCGAACGTTTGAACACCTCATACAACTGACTGCGAGGTTTTGGGATCACAGACCAGCCCCCACAGTTCTACTGGCCGTCCGCGAGGCAACAATACTGCAATGGCACCACCTCAACCACCTCAAAAACACCACCTCAGATACGCCCTCAGACACCACCCCAACCGCCATACGATTGCGAAGAGACCGCATTATATTTCGAGATGGAGCAGTCCGGCAATCGCGTCACTGAAGCCTTTCTTGAGCGCTCAGATAGCCACAACGGGGTAGAACTGACAGGAAAGCTGTTTTGGCAGGAGATTTCAAACACTTCTCGTTAGCGATCTGGCTACCTCGAACGTACGCACTGAACAAATCAAGCCTCACAGTACTGTTCGTGAAATCTGCAGTATCATAAACCAGCTGCCGCGTTGCTCTTGTCAGGTACCGCAGCGACGATACTGCACTGGAAGCTGCAGTACGGAGCAAACTTGAGCAGCGCAAGGCCGCGAAGGAGATCCCCTAATTTGTGAAACCCCCGGTCAGTGGTTTGGCTACGTCGAACGAACGCATGCACCGAGCAAATGAGCCCCACAGTGCTCTTCTCCGGATCATATGACAGCAGCCGCGGTTCTCCTGTCAGTCACAGTTGCGACAACAAGGCATTGGGACAATAAAGATCACGGAAGATGGTGGCGCCCTTCATACACCCTACATTCGGCGCATAGAGCAAACCACCAATGCTATCTGAACATAACACCTGCCAACGGTTTTGCCATCCAAACCTCTCACTCCCCCATCACCACGCTCACAAGCTCGTACATCTGGACATAATGTATCGCCCAGGAGCACCCCTACCTTTCCAACGAGTTCATAGCGAGCTGTTCTGCGGTTGTTGGCCTAGAAATCGAACTCGACGATGTGCACGAGTACAATGCATCAACCAAGAGCAACCCGCTGATAACACTGGTGATCATCAAGAGCGCCGGTATCATTCGGATGCTCGCAAGCATCGCGCCACACGTTAGTATTAGCAGTGTTCTTGTTGGATTGGACACTATTTGGATTAGACCTTAATCTACTAGATTAAGGGTCTATAGAGCCTTAATCCAGTAGATTTAATAGACTAAATAGGCTGGAATAGGAAGGTGGTAGCGAATTTTCCGCTACTAGTAAATGTTAGTAGTATATAGTAGTTATCTAGCTATTATAGAGGCTCTAGCTCGCTAAGCTCGTCTACCTTATTTACCTAGTTAAAGGCCTATTTAATAGGCTCCTTATTACTTATACTAAGCTACTATTTAAGATACTAACAGGCCTTAATAATATCCTTATTAAGCCGGTTACGGCGGTTAGTTATTATATCTTTTATAGTACTAAATAAGCGCTCGTTATTATCGCTTATTACCGGAATAGTGTTACGGGTAGATGCTAGAACATAGGTAATTAGGGGAAAAGCACATAGGTACATACTTATCTCGACGCGAAGTAAGCGAGACAATGTAGGAACTACGTAACACTACTTAACTACTCGATAGCGAGATAGTAAGTAGCGCTCGACTAGCTCGTCGCGAGCCTAGTAAGTTAGCAATACTTATTAGGTATATAGGAACTAAGGATATCTTTAACATACTTGTGTTTAACTTATATTACAATCTTACTAAAAGGTCTATAACTATTTATAGTATATTTAAGTTATCTTACCTAAATACCTACTACTACCTACTCTTTAAAGAAGCACTTACGTAATACTACTACCTTATAGGATCGTAACACTTTAAACACCCTTAGAATAAGTACTACTAGTAGTATATAAGGCTTAGGCTATAGAGACGAGAGCTCCGCTCTATCGACTAATCGCCGTACTAGCGACAACAAAACTAAGGTAGACTTCTTCTATAGAGACCGTAACAAGCTAAACGACTAGATTAACTAACTCCTACTCTACTTCGAGTTAGATAGAATCTAAGCCTATAAAAGGAGGTACCTTATTATACTAGCCTATCTTAGAGGGGAAGCGTAGTACTAGATACGTCTAAGAATTACGAACTTTATTATATATTAGTAAGACGAGGAAGGAATCTTTTCTAACTTCGTTAAGTTCTATAATAAGATGAAAACGATTTACGGATTTAGTAACGAAAAGAAGGTTATAATCCGTATCGTTTAGGATATCGTTTAACGAATATTAGCATCCTAGTATATAGTTAAGTTTAAGGAATACTCCGATAAGACTAAGTAGGACGATAATACTCTTTACGTTATATACTATAAAGGTCTTAAGGATAACGTAAAGGACGAACTAGTACGTACGGGAAGGAACGAAACAACGAACTTAGATATACTTATTAAATTATCGATTGACATCGATAATCGTCTCTATAAGAGAGCTATAGAAAAACGATATATAGGTTAGAACCGCGGACGAACTAGCTTTATTCTAACTAGCTAGTCTAGGAAGAATAACCGTCGCGACCCTAACGCTATAGAAATCGACGCTACCTAACGAGTACCTAAGAGAGAACCGTTTAGGAAAGCTAGAGGTAAAGGAAAGCCTTAGGGTAAGAAAGACGGAAAAACCGACGAGTACTATAACTATTATAAAATTAGATATTATATACGTAACTACTATAGACCGAAGGTACGGCTATAGTAGTAGATTAACGCGATAATTAGATAGGAAAATAAGTCTCCTACTAATAAGACTTAGGATACGGCTACAACCTCGATAGACGGTTGAGGCGGGTATAATAATCTTATAGAGCCCTAGCTCGCGGACCCTAGTCCGATCTACGGACTAGATTTTTAGGTACGCTACCCGCCCTTTAGGTAGTATACGAGCCTAGGTAAGAATTAATAGGTTAGCAATAACTTCGCTAGGATAGAAGACGCTTATTACTCCTAATACCCTATAACGGATTTAGAAATAGAGGAGTACGAACGACTTAAGTAAGTCGTATACTCCTAATACCTAAAGGAACGACTAGTAACGGAAATCAACGTACTCGAGCGAATAACGTTAGAAGTATAGCTCGAGGAAATCGAATATAAGCTAAGCGACCTATACTAGGAACGATAAGAACTATAGGAGGACGTCGATAATATCTAACTAGAATAGCGCTAGCTACGCGATTAGGAGGATTACTAAGCTCGCGTAAGACTAAGCTAACTTACGGAGATCCTATAGTAACTATATAATTAAGCCTAGTAATAGTAGAATTAGTTAAACTAGCTACTAGATTAATAGGAATAGATAAGAGTACGAATATAGACATTTGTAACTATAACGCGAGTTTAACGTTATAGAACGATAGCTACTATAGTAGTTAAGGGATAACGGCAACTACGCCTAAGGAAGATCCCTACCTCCGTTTAGACAAGAGGACGCTATACTATAAGAAAACATATTACTATCTCTAAACAAGGAGATAGGTAACGAATCGGATAAATCTCTAATCCTACTAATAAACCTAGACGACGACGAGGTACTAGACTTATTAATAGACAAACTAGAGAGAGAGATTTAGAACTACGTTATAGTTGAAAGAGACTATTACGACTCGGATAGAACTAAGAATCGATAGATCTCTCCTCTCTACCTAGATAACGAACTCTTAGTAGAGGACTAACGAACGTTAGAAGCAATCGCCGAGATTACCGATTCTAACGCTAAAAATGAAACTACTCTAGAGAATTCCAAGAACGAAGACTCTAATAAAGACCTAGACGACTTAGAAATACTTAATATCTTAGTAGAAGGCTTATAGCTAATTATAAAGATAGCCCTCTACCTTATACGAAGTTACGAGGAAGTGTTCCTAAAGATCGCTAGGAAACGATATCTATATCCTATAGAGTTCGATAAGATATTAGGATAGCTACGATCTATATTCTAGAACTACTAACTAGTCGACACCGACTATAGTAAATATAGATACGTTAGAGAGATAGTACCTATCGGAAGTGTAATCTTCGATAAGGGGGACTATATACTTCCCGATAGAATGATTATTAATTCGCAAATAAGAGAACGAGTACGACTTCTAGATTAGCGATACCGCGAAATCCTAACGTACTAGGATTAATATTAGTACGAACTACTTACTTTTAGGGAAATAAAATAGAAGTATAACGAGTATATACTATAGTAGGCAATACTACTACTTCTACCTCTAGGACTACTACTACTAGTATAGCGAGGAATAACCCTTAGTTATATTAAGACTACGACGAGAGGATTATTATAAGCGCGAATAATATAAGGTAAGGTTGTGTTCGGACCTCGAAATAGACCCCTTAATTAGGAAATCTACATCGAGGATACTAATTTACTAGACTACTATTTAAAAAACAAATAGGCCCTATTAGTACAAGCGACCAAAAGGAGCTATATAATGCTTAAGTAACAATAGGAACGGTTTTCCGTATAAATTACATTATCGACGGATATAAGATCCTTACTATAATAGACTCCGGAGCTAGCGGAATGTTTATCTTAAAACGACTCGTACGACGACTTAGGATAGCTACCTAAAAGAAGAGAGATAGAGGGTACAAGGTAAGAGCTATAGATAGCTCTAATCTACCTAGTATAGATAGCGAAACAATACTACTACTACTCGCTTTCTAAGGACACTATAAGGAAGTTGTCTTAGATATCGTACCTATAGCTAGATACGATGTCGTTCTAGGTACTCCTTAGCTTAAAAAGTACAACCTAGATATCGACTAGGTTAAGAGAGTACTTAGGTTTAAGAGATATAGATATATTACTAACATCTACCCTAGAAGCTAGTAGCGTTCGACTCTAGATAAGGAAAGGCAAATTAACGAAATAGATCGCTAACTACTAACGATACTATAGAAGGTTAGCTTAGACTCTATAGATACTAATATAGGCCGAACTAGGTTACGAGGTAAGAGTAAAGGAGGAAATTACGTACCTCTAGGAATCCCTAAAGAATTTAAGAAATAGAAGCAACTCTTTTAGGAAGAGATAGGACTCGAGGCCCTACCTAAACACTTGTAATAAGACTATAAGATTAAACTTATACTAGGATTTAGGCCCCCTTACTAGCTAATGTACCCGCTTTCTATAGTAGACCTCGAAGTAGATAGAGAATAGACCGCGAAAATAGAAGGAAGTATACGAATACGACCTTCTAAATTACTATTCGCGGTACTAGTATTCTTTATACCTAAGAAAGGAGGAAAACGGCGAAAGGTTATTAACTACCGCGATCTAAACGAAATTACTAAGAAGGATCGCTACCTAATACTACTAATCGAACGAATAAACGACTATTTCTACGGGGTATAGTAGTACTCTAAGATCGACCTACGAGACGCCTTCTTTATAATTAGGATAAAGGAAGGCGAAGAGTACAAAATAGCGTTCCGTACGCGAAACGGACTCTATAAGTTTCTAGTTATACTAATAGGGCTTACTAACGTACTAGTAATATACTAGAGAATAATTAATAACGTTCTTAGCGATCTTATTAATATTACCGTTATTGCCTATATTAACGATATACTTATCTTTATAAGAGGATCTTAGGAGTAGCATACTAAGGACGTAGCTACTATCCTCGAACGACTAAGTACGACTACCTTTAAGACTATACCTAAGAAGTATAAGTTCTTTAGGAAGGAAGTTAGTTTCCTTAGTTTTATTATAGGAACTAACGGAATTAAGATCGATCCTAAGAAGATAACCTCGATTAAGGAATAGCTAGTACCTAAGAATATTAAGGATATATAGTTATTCCTTAGGCTCGCGAACTATAACCGAAAGTTCGTTAGGGACTACTCGAAACTAGCTATACTACTTACGAACCTTATACGAAAAGATATCTAGTTTATATAGAGTAAGGTTTAATAAGAATTATTCGAGCGACTTAAGAAAGTATACTACGAAGCGCTAACGCTATATATATTTAACTTAATAAAACCGATATAGGTCGAAACTAACGCCTCCGACCTAGCAAGAGGAGTATACCTTATATAGGAGTTCGACGGGACTTAGTATCTAATCGTATACTTCTTAAGAAAAATGATACCTACTAAACAAAATTATAAGATTTACGATAAGGAGCTACTCGCAATCGTTATAGTATTACGATACTAGAGAGTGTACTACGAGGGAGCTATAGGACTAACAATCTACTCTAACTATAAGAACCTAACTTACTTTACGATAATAAAGGTTCTTATACGGCGGTAAGTACGATAGTTAGAGCTACTCGGAGAATATAAGTTCGAAATCGTATATACTCCTAGAAAAGAGAATAGGCGCGCCGACGTACTTAGTAGACAAAGTAACTATATAGAGGAATATAAGCCGTAATAACACCGTATACTAAAGGTTAATTAGGATGGATCGCTTAGTACGAACCCGTAAGAGTTTAACGTAGTTATACGAGTACTACGAGATAATAACAAGGAGTTCCTAATATAGTATAGGAAACCTAAGGTTCCTCTAGATAAGGAATAAGAGTATATATAGGATTACTACGACGGACTAGCTCTAGGACATCCTAGGATTATACGAACCGTAGAATATATTAGGAGAAACTTTGTCTTCCCTAATATAAGGAAGAAGGTTTCTACCTATATTAAGAAATACGAAAGCTATAATAAGAATAAGGTATTACGATACGTATAGTACGGGAATCTCTAGTTTAGAGAACCGCTATACTAACTATAGGATAAAGTAATAATAGACTTTATCGTTAAACTCCTAAAGTTAGAGGATCTAGTAATAGGAAACAAGTACGATTCTATATTTATAATAGTCGACTAACTAACGAAGTACTTATACTTCGTACTATGTAACGAAACTATTAACGCTAAGTAATTAGGTTGCCTAGTACTTAATAGGCTTATTCGGTACTACGGCGTTCCTACGACATTTATTACGGATAGAGACAAGCTCTTTACGTTAAAATACTAGAAGACTCTAGTATTAGCTATAGGTATAAAGTATAAGCTATTAATAGCTTTCTACCTACAAACGGATAGACAAACCGAACGATATAACTAAACGCTAGAAGGATATCTACGACACTACGTTAACTACGTATAGAATAACTAGGTAGCTCTCCTACTATTAGCCTAGATTGTACTTAATAACAATTTGTCTAAAACAACTAAGATATCTCTATTCTTTAGAAACTTCGGAAAGGACCTAAACCTATTTATAACGCTATAACTAGGGCTAGAAGTAGACCGCGCTATTATAGATATAACGTAGTTTAAGAAAATCTACGAAGAAGTAAGGGCTAGAATACTACACTAGTAAGAAAGCCTTACTAAGATAAGGTATAAGGATTTAAAAACGGTACCTTAGCTTAAGGAGGGGGATAGGGTCTTCCTCCTTACAAAAAATTTGAAGACTAGGAGAAAAGCGAAGAAATTAGATTATATAAAGGTCGGACTATTTTTAATTAGCGATATTAAAGGACCGAACAACTACCGACTCGAACTCCTAAAGGATATAAGGGTATATCTAGTCTTCTATATATCTATATTAGAGCTAGCTAACCCTAAGATACTACTACAAACTATATTCTACTTCGAACCCTAGGAAGACAATGTCTTTAAGGTTAAGGAGATACGGGACTAGGACGGAAACTAGTACCTTATTAAGTAGTAAGGATATCTAGAATCTAACAACTCGTAAGAACTACCGTACTATATAGACACATACTAGCAAATAATTAAGGACTATTACTAAGGAAACCCTAGTTAGTATAAATAGAGAATACCGGAATTAACGATACTTACTAAATTCCGCTAGTAGTTACGAAGAACTAAACTAATACCTAGTCGACTTACTAGGAACCTACTACTAGGGCCGTACTAGTAAGGGAAGAACCAAAGTCGATAAAATTATTAAGCTACCTAAGAGTAGACTATATAGTAGGCAAAAGACCGACTATCGCGTCTATAGTAGGATAGTCCTCCTATAGATCTAGATCCTCTAGCTCTCTAGTAGTATCTATCGTAGATATTAAGTATAGAGCCTTCTTCTTAGCGCGCTTAGTAGCCTAGCGAAGGATCTTCTTGTTCCGTATTAACCGCGCTATAATCTCTACTAGTAGATCTTTATTATTATCTACCTTCTTCTAATAATCTTCCCGAGTTTTATTAAGGGAACTCTAGGAAAGATTTACGTAGGGTTTATTAACGCGTACGTACTTAGAGCACTTTACTCTTAAAGAACTATCTATAATAGTATAGTAGTAACTAAATAGGAAGTAACGGTCGTAGCGAGACTTAGAGAGACGTCTAAGTCGTTATATTTCAGATATAAGACGAAGACGATTTATAGAGGACCGAGATATAACGGATAGTAGGGAAGGAAGGGTATACGCTTACCTTTTATAATTTAGCTTAGCTAAGACGGCTAAGCTAGAAAGGGGATAGTATTATAGGTAGATACTAGAATATAGGTAATTAGGGGAAAAGTATATAGGTATATACTTATCTCGACGCGAAGCGAGTAAGACAATATAGGAACTACGTAATACTACTCGACTACTCGATAGCGAGATAGTAAGTAGCGCTCGACTAGCTCGTTGCGAGCCTAGTAAGCTAGTAATACTTATTAGGTATATAGGAACTAAGGATGTCTTTAATATACTTGTATTTAACTTATATTACAATCTTACTAAAAGGTCTATAACTATTTATAGTATATTCGAGTTATCTTACCTAAATACCTACTACTACCTACTCTTTAAAGAAGTACTTACGTAATACTACTACCTTATAGGATCGCAACAAATAGATAGTACGTTTAAGGCGAATTAAGTAAGCTCTAGTTTACTTTACCGTCGGTTAAGCTAGTATCTAATAACGTTAAACCGTTATTTCTTATCTTTAGGTACTAGTAATAGATTAGACGTAATATAGCGCTCGAAGTAGTTAATTAAGATAGTACTAAAGGAAGATTAGTAGGCTCTCTTAAGCCTCTTAACGTTACGGAGGCGTAAGAAGGCGTCTTTTAGCTCGTTATTACGTATAGATACCTCGTTAGGTCGCTAGTACCTATAAGTAAACTATAAGGTACGTACCTTATCGATTATAGGCTATATCTACTTTAATTACTCGTCGTTAGTCTACTAATTATAGAACTAGTATATCTTAAGGGTTAGATTAAGGATAATAGTAGTATAATAGATAGGTATACTATTTATTAGCTTATAGTACTTCTTAATCTTTAACTAAGCTACGTAAAGAGTAGTCTTAAGGCCTATATTACCTATCTCCTTACGAGCCTCTACCTCCTAGGTATTAATCTCGTTTATAAAGCCGTAGAGGCTCGTATACTACTCGTCTAGCGTTAGCTAGTAGCCTTTAGTAGTTATAGTAGCTACGTAGAAGGCCTTAAGGAAGCTATAAAGTCGTTTAAAGTAGTACTAGTTAGACGGTATAAGAGTATCGTCTTTTAGCTTCTACTTTACGTTAGTAGCTAGTACGTAGTCCTTTCTAAACTTAATAAGGCGTTCTTTCGTATTTAGCGTACGCGTAAGGGCTATAAATATACTATTCTATCGCGTTAAGTTATCTTTAATAAGCTAGAAGATAGTATTATTAGTAAAAGGACGATATTACGACGAGAGGTTAAAGTACGGCGAATTTTAAAGATTAACGCTAGTAAATAAATCTTAAATATTACTAGGCTATTAGCTATAGGCCGCTCCCGATAGCCTAGTAATATTTAAGATCTATTTACTAGCGTTAACTAAAAAACAACCTCCTTTTTTAACTATTACTACTTATACTAAGGTAATTATATTACTTTACTTAATAGCTACTACTAAGGCTTATAAACTCCTTACAACGCTAACTACTTGCTAATACGTACTTAACAAGCCTCTAGAGCTTACTAAGTAGTCTAGTATATATTTAACGAGCTCTAACGGCCTCGCTACCTTTTTTATTATTACTAACTTTACGAGTAGCTATACGAGCTTTAGTACTAGTAGTAGCTAGTAGGCTCTACGTAGAGAGGTTAACGATATAACTAAAGTAACGTAACTAACGCTCTTAGATAGCGACGGTAGTAATCGATAGATCTATCGACCTAAATAGTAGCTTATAGGCCTTATCGTTAGAGCTAGCGTTAGCTAATACGTAATAACTAAGCTTCTAATCGATATTATACTACTAGAGGACCTTAAGTAGTAGCTTAGCTTAAACCTTACTAGTATAAGACTAGTAAATACGGCGGAAGGCTAAGAGACGTCGTTACTAGCCTTAGGAGCTAATCTAATAGGCCTATACGCTAATATACCCTCGTTAGTTTAGAGCGGTCTAGATATCGAAGGTTATATAGACTTTACTAATAGATTTCGATAGTTCTACCGCTAATAGCCCCCTCTACGTATTGAATTCGGTTATAATCTAGCTACGTAGCGTTAAAGTAGCCTTAGGTAATAACCTACCTAGTCCTTCGTATATATAGCTTATTAAGGCTTTAAAGTAGGTATTTTTAAGTATAAATAACGCTAGCTAATAGAAGATAAATCACTTTAGTATTAGTAGCTTAAAGACGTTATAGCTCTTTATATTTACTAGCTTAAAGAGGTTACTAGCTACTTAATTAGCGCCTATTAGAAGGCCGGTCTTTCCGGTTACGTCTATAGGCTCCTTTTATATACTAGCTAGTACTATTAAGCCCCTTAGTTATTACGAGTAGTTACTATCTCCTTCTATTTACTTTATACTCGTAGTAGTAGTATACTACGGATCCGTTAGCTACTTAGATAAGTAACTTACCCTAGTCCTATACCTTAGAGTTCTTTATACGCGTACTAGCTACTATAGTAGTCTCCTTTTTACGGGTATATTCCTTTCCTTTAATCTTAAACCTCTATAACTTCTTTTATTAGCTTTAGAGTAGATTTTAGCGGTATAAGGCAACTTTATTAGTTGTAGCTACTTATAGGACGGTTTAAGCTATTTAGAAGAGACTATAGCTATTAATTTATACTAATAGAGGTCTTTAAATAGTAGAAAGTAGTATTAATAAGGTATAATACGCTATATATACGTCCTACGCGCTTAAAAGACCGGATGGCTTCCCCTTATAGCATTTACTCGGCTCGTATCGGCCTTCCGAACAAGGTAACGCTCTAATCCATTAGATTACACTTACTCAATCTACTAGATTCTACCTAATTAGAAGCCTAATCTAAATCCATCTGCTTAGCACTATAGTACTAAGGATCTAACAGTGTCTAATCCAACAAGATCACTGAGTATTGGAAAGACCGGCAATTTCCTCTCCGATCTCCATCCGTCATCAGCATCACTCCATCATCTTCACATACCGATTGCTCCATCTACTGTGATACACAACACAAGGTCGGGCTACGGGCAGATGAATGATTAGATTGTGGATTTCGCAGGTGCGGTGGCCGGACTTCCTGTCGACTCGAAGTTCGAACTTCTTCCAGCGAACGGCAGCAGCATCTCAAATTCGACGACCAACACGCTAAGATGCGCGGATCGCCTGGTCGGGATAAGAGCGTGGGAGGTCATGAAAATTCTTCGTATCTGGAAGTTGCAAGGCGGGCAGGATTTCACCATCAACCAGCTGGCCATGAGCATTCTATCGCAAAGGCTAGTGTGTAAAGAATATGTAGGCTCACGATACCGTCAGGCCATCGAGGCTCGAGCAATTGATCCACGACCGTCCAATATGCTCGCAACTATCCGAACATCGCGAATTGCCCAAGGGCCAGGTGCTATATGGTCTCTGCACGCCGTGCGGGAACTTCATTGACATAGGCCGAAGGTCAACAAGACCATCGTCTCCCTCGCTGCCGTGCTGCACCAACTGCGAGCAAAGAGGCCAATGCTCTCCGACCGTAACACCTCCCAACGTCCTTACCGTCACCACTCATCATGTCTCCGGCGTAAAAAGTCTGCTTGCGATCTTCTGCTGTAAGTCGCAGGTCGCGACAGCGGGGTGCCAGCGACGACATCGTCCCGAGCACCACCGAGTCATAAGAGAAGGGAACACGCCTTGGCCCTTGAGAAGTGTCGAACTCATAATACGGCCTGACGTACCTTCTACATTGAGTGTGCGGAGCGGATTAGCCAACCTTCATGGTATCTCAGCACCGTCCGACGCCTCCTAGCCTGATTCGCGACAATTCCTAGTTGACTGAGCATCATAAGCTCGTATTCGACAATCCAACACCCCTCTACTCATAGGCTGCGCCAATTTAGACCAGAAAGCCTCCTTTCCAGTGAAGTCGTCGGACCCAGCGGTGCCAGCCACTTCCGGACGTTGTTCAACCAACCTTCAAGTCATCAAACCGGACGCGCCTCAAAAGTGACCCAAGCCTGATCAACTACGACCATCTGACTCAAGCGGGCTCAAGCCGACTTAACCCTCACCACTCCGTACTCTGGTCTAGCTACAGTAGGAAGGATGTCTTCGTAAACCTCCTCCTCCTCCGCAGCATAGCACGAGCCTCTTTAACCGCCGTGCGTTCATCAACGAACCCAAGTCAGCTCAAGCCATTATCCGGCAGTCCACGATTCCAGGTCGGGTCGATTGAACAACAGCTAAATGACGGCTCCAACTGATCCGACAGCTTCACTGCTCCTGCCAAAGATCGGAACAATCTCACAACGCCCGACGGACCTCCATCCATCTTCGTCACCAGCGCAAGAAAGGCCGAAACTTTGGCCTTCTACCATGATTCCAGAGCATGGTAATCACTTGGACAGAGTCGCCATCGCCCCGTTTCTGACAAGATAAGTGGCAGTGTTTCCTCTTACCAATTGACTTAAATCAGGTAGCGCTGCGGCGACAGTCGAAACAATCCAACAGATGCGGTAGACAACCTCCAGGTACTCCTATCGCCAACACGAACGCACTGGGAGTCCCCGTTCTAATCTTCGACTCATTTTGCCAACTGATACTCTTACCAACCCCCATCTCGAGCGGCGTCAGTACGCCGTCCATCAAACCCTCCACACCTCCTCACCTCGTGAAAAGGATCCGACGACCGACATAAACCTCAAACGACTAGCATCAGAAGTAAGAGAAACAGACGCGTGAAGATATTCGGGAGCCCGTAAGGCGGGGCGAGGCGATGGATCGGTGACTTTGCCGCTCTGCCTATGGCGCTCAAACATAATAACCGTCACCGCAAGAGCACACGAGACACCACGACAGCTCAGATGCCGACGATGCCGACGGCGACACCATGAGTGATCGAGCGACGTTCCATACATCGATACACTTCATCGTCCCGACCAAGCAAGATGCATCCGCAACATCACGTCTCAATCTCGCAGATAGATACGTCTCGCCTCCAGGAACCGCGATACGCACGAGACGTTTGCTAGAGTGTGAATCGTGACCGATGAACGACCGCAGTCTCAACCGGCCAACAAAAGTCGAGATCAATAACCTGCGTTGGTTCAAACTGAAGAAGAAACAACCTCACCCAGGCAGCAATCCCCAGCTCTCTGCGCCTGCTGTGATACAGAGAGTGAAGGTAGGGTCAGGACAAAACGCCTGCAACGGCCGTCTTGCGCCTCAAGACGAATGCAGCCGCCGCAGAACTGACTTTTGAGGGCTGGAACGAGGACAAGACTTCGTTCGTACCATATCCCGTAACGTGCAGAATCGATTATGAGCGGACGAGAACGAGCATGGAAGGCAGGCTTTGCTGATCTAACGAAATGGTTATGTATCAAAACAGCGGGCACCAGGACGATCACGTAAAATTGATGCGTAGGCTAGATTTTCGGGACAGAACAAACTCCATAACTTTCAAGCCTCACTTGTTGCGCAACAGGAATCTGGAAGGTCAGATCAACATGAGCGAGCGTAGCGCAACTGAGCAAGATCAAACTCACTGGTGTTGGTTGGCTAGTTTAGAGTTCATAACCGTAAGAGCGTGGTTGATAACAGCAGGGAATTCTCAGCATGGCTGTATCAGCGAACAGCTACGATTTCTACCACAGCTCCCACTCGACGATCTCTCGGTCTAAGGTTCCTTTCTCTTGCTCGGCCGATGCGAAGCATGCGCTAGCAGCTTACCAGCTTTCCACGCAAGCACCGTATCGCGAATCCACCTCCAACAACTGACGCTCTCCATCAACCGGCCACATCCGAGATGTCGACACTCATACCGGCCGATCGTCGCAACATCAGCCCTCGCTTTCTCCCGCGCCAGCCACTCCCTTTTTCCTAAACACCTCCTTCCGTTCTTCCCAGAGCAATCAGTTCCAAGCATCACCCATCCGCGATCTTGGTACGGCTAGCTGATTCGCTTCTCGCTCTGATCTTGACGATCAATCAGCCTGCATGGCTTACGCCGCATCAAACACATACCAGTTGGATGAAAGTACCGTAGGCTGTGATGTTACCACAGACAGTACGCTGGGCATGGCATCAGGGTGTCCACCAAGCAAGCAAGCAGCTTGCGAGGTTTTTGCTTGCTTGCTTGTGCTTGAATGACCTCTAGGCCTGTTTGTTTAGTATACGAAGGCTAACCGGATTAGGCGCAAGCAAGACAAGCAAACAAGCAAAAATTTTCTCCCTTACCTGCTTACGATGCTTGGTGCTTGTTAAGGATCTCTGGTTGCTTGCTTGAATCCTACAAACAAGCCAAGCCTTGTTTGGTGCTTGCTTGGTGGACACCCTGTCATGGCATGGACAATGTTACGTGATAGTACTGGGAGTATCTGCTACGCACGGTATGTAGGCAACCAGAAGCGTGGCACCGCAGTGAGAAACGCTACGAGGCAAGCGTTGCTCATATTCCAATTGATCTCAGGGATGCCCTAAAAAGTGCTGCGTTGGTGGTCTTGCAACCCAATATTTTGACACCCCATAGTTAGGTTCGGGTTCATCGCCAGAACGGCAAATCCATCGAGCCTTACCATTTGAAAAGAAGGAGCCTGGAAGGAGAGAAGGATAGAGTGTAATATGCCCTTGGACAATTGTCACTTGTATCTATTGTCACCAGTCTATCCAGGTGACGTTGCACGTCCCAAGACCTGTGGTCATCACGTCAAAGACGTCAACCAATAGCCAAACAGCTAGCATGTGGTGACCGTGAAGAGGTTGAGCGCGACTCTGAAGCATCAATACCATCGATAGAGTTCGTCAAGTAGAGAAAGGAGAGTCGTAGAGAGTATCACGGACTTCAGCACGAGAGCATTGCGTGCGGATATTGCAGATGAATTCGATGATGCCTATGTAATTCTGTGTGCCACCAGTCCGGACGTCGTCGCGTGAGCTGCGACGATGCCGTTCATCAGGCCGTTCCCAGTTTCCCAAGCCGTGGAGTGCTTTTCTAAGCTCCATCGCTGTGCCAACTCAACATGGAGAGATTGAGTAGTTATTATATGCAAGGTGTTGGGCTCCTCGCGCGATGGAGCTATTGTATGGTTGGTTCGCAAAGGCCGCTGGCACAATGGGAGTGCAACCAGATTGGTAGACCGTCTCCCAACAGTTCTGCAACATGAAGAGGAAAGGAAGGAGGAAGTCTGACGAGTGAAGTTGTAAGACTGATTGGAGCTGAGCTTGGACCGCATCAGATGTGACAAACGTGCAGCAAACCTTCTGGTCTATGTAGGTATGTATGCCAGCAGTTCAGCAATCGCCAGGAGCAAGGTCGACGATGCTTCCCGTTCGGCGACTTCGAGTACCCGTTGGCAGGAAGTCTCGAGGGGTTCAATCTAAGCTTCATCGTCGTGCTGGTTCAACATTCATCTCGTCAAGGTACGTCGCTATCATCCCGGGGTCGGATCTCGAACGATTAATGAAGCTATCTTCTGGCCGTTCTCAGAGGCGATGCAGTCCAAGAGTGCGACCACACACATTTGCAGCAGCTGGTTTGTGATTTTGCGTGGTTGGACTCAACCAAGCGTTCCGGCACCGTACTCGGCGGAGTCCCTGAGGAGAAAGAAGAGAGGAGTTTGCCAGCGCAAGGTTGAAGTTTTGAAGCAAGCAACAAGCTCGGACCACCGATCCACAGAACAACGTCACACGTTACGATCAAACGAAGACCAAAATGGCAACACAGCAGAGTGATGAATCAAGAGCAGGAGCACGATCAATATCTCGACATCGCCGTGGAAGGCCACACCTACGAGAACTTGTCTCGGTCAGTAGCGCGCTGTGACAGACTGTGATAAAACGTCCCCTCCGAATCACAAGGCTAGGATGGAGGTGCAGCAGCCGAAGCACATACTCTTATCGTTCCATGGGGCGTCAATCCAGCGCTCAGTATCGGGGTCGGCACTCTACGCAGTTGGTGCAGCAGAACGACTAATCCGACGCGCAACCTACCCTTCAACGCTTTGTCGATAGCTGTCAGTCGTTGCGGAAGTCTCTGCTGGTACAATGAACACCTTCCGGCAAGCTCTAACCATCCTGAGGAGTGCAGACCTTGATTCAAAGATCCCCCATGGCGACTGGCGTGAAGGCTAGGGCGATGGAGAGCACTGATGAGCTAAGTTCGGCACGAGTATGTGAGGGAATAATGTGCAGAGCTAGGCAAAGCGTATTGTATTGAGAAAGTAATGTGTCATGTCTCAGTCCGCACTTCAACCATGTGGCTTGTGATACACCCGCCTCCCTGCCCGCCACGATATTCCAGTACCACGCAAGGTTGTATTGATGGGCTGGTGCATCCATTGGATATAACCTTTCGTGACTTCAGTTCCTTGCTCTTGTGACCACGGAGATCCTGCGACTCGCGACTCTCGATCGGTTTGATGACCATAAAAGCACGCGACCTGATCGACGGGTGCGTCGATTGAGAAGTAGAAGGCCGTGACGCTATGACGGCGGTGCTGCGAAATGCGATCCTGAGTGACTGCGGTAGTGTGAAGATCATGTCAGCACTCTGTTATTCGAACGAGCTTGGGAGACCTCCACTGCTTGCGCCGTTCCCATTTGGGATGCTTCTAGATCTGATCGTTCTAATCGTCGGGCGAAGGGAGGCGGGAGGCGGATGGCTGAACCCGTGCTTGTTGAAGTGGACGGCGACCCTTCGGAGTTCGCAAAGTACTAAAGGTAAGACATCATCAGTGGATAGATCTGCTCCGACAATCATGGTGGTGTGAAGTGCGATGCGCGGGTCAGAGTTCTTTTGCAGCCTTGTCAATCAGGTGCCTTTCTGGGATAGCTCATCCCAAACCGACCAGCAAGCATATACAAGCGGCTGATATTGAGACCAAGTGCGGCTACGATTTTTCATCACGGGTAAGTGGCGGAGAGGTCTGCAAGTACTTACCACAATTCTGGTGATTGACAGCCGACGCAGTATTCAGTTGTGTTGAGAGAGCTTCGAGCAGAAGGCGCTGCGCATCTGACAATTGCTAGCTTTCCCGGGTCGAGGTGAAGATAGCGACGCGCGATGAGGATACCGGTGAGGGCACTGCTGCACAGTCTCTGGAGTAAGTCTTGGTAAGGTAACCGGGTCAGCAAGCTTGATATCGAGTCGGAAGTCCTTGAGAGGGTGGTCAGGATATGTTGCGTATCATGGGGGGCCAGCGGCCATCGTTGCAAACGGCATCGAACGGGTCGGGAGGCGCTAGCAACCCCAAGGCCCGGAAAAGAATGTCAGTGACCGATCGTGGTAGCGTCGTGTTGTAAGCCTCAGGAACCTGGAAAGAATCTCATATATCTGTTCTGCAAGAAGTCACAGCCTGTATGCGGCAACCGACCAGCACCTCCTCGCGAAGGGCGGCTAATGTACCTGAGCTCCTAGCCGGCTCAAGGGACTTTGCAGTTTGTAATCATCGGTGATCTCGGGCATGGAATGTGGGATGATGAGAAAGATACTCACCGTGCGTAAAGTCAAGTGTAGTCGTCGAGGGGTCGGTGAGGTGGTTGAGATTGCGTGGATTTTGCGAAGGGCCGAGCCTGTTGATATCCGAAAGGTTAGCGAGCTCTCGGTTTGCAAGAACTACCAAAGAGGAAGACGGTGGTATGTCGCTCAAATGTTCATTTCTGTCTTCATAATCCGGACACAAAAGGAAAGGCATAAAACGTCCGTGAGGAGTGATACGATGCCACAACCTCGTTGACTTGGTAGCGGCTGAGTCTCTAGACGCGAACCACAACGGTCTTCGTAGACACGCGGGTTACCCTGCGCAGAGAATTGTAGCTGCCGCGTTCTCATCATGGCTGAAAGTGTAGGCGAAGGAGTCGGCACTTACTGATTGTACAACTGCAGCTATCGTCGGAATCGACATTTGGAACCACAGATCGTCAGCGGAGCTCCAAGTCTTGTTGGTCTTGGAGCTGGCGAGGTCGATGACGTCGTGCGGATCGTGCGAAGTGTCGAGCCTGTTGATGTTCAAAAGGTCAGCGAATTCTCGGATTGAAGCAAAGGTATTGAAGAGGGCGACAAGGGTATATCGATCAGATGTACTTTCTATCTCCATTGTCTCTTTGACTTTAGTAGCCGCTGAGCCTCTGCGCGCTAACCGCAACGTTCCTTGCAGATACGCGGGCTAGCTGTGCAGAGAAGTGAAGTTGCGGCGGTCTCATCATGGATTGAGGTGTATGAGGAGAAGATGCAACTTACTCAGTACTGATCGCCTTTGTTGAACTCGATATCTGGAACGAAAGATCGTCAGCGGAGCTCCAAGTCTCGTTGGTCATGGTTGGAAGGCAGGGCGATAATTGTGCATCAGATCTTCTTTCCAGTATTTTGGTCAGCATCACCACAAGTCCCATCAGAATGAGACGCCTTGTGGTATCTGTGTTGTAGTAATATGGACCCGCCATCGAATCAGCAGATCCTCAGACGGACTTGATCGCGGCTCGAATGGCAGCATCATCGCAAGTAATGGAAAGTGCGAGGAACTTGCTTACCGAAGTTTGTTGGCCCAGCTGAGATCGCCATCGGCAGGTCCGAGGTAAAGTCTGTGGTACGGCAATGTTGTCAGTGTGGTGCATGCTCCAGTCGAAGTCAATGAGAGTTTGTGCAGCGATAAGCAATCAGTAACTGCCGGGTCAACCGTAAGACAGGGGTTCGTGGTCATCAGCATTGGCAGCGACGGCTGCTCAGCGACGTGCATATCCAAACGTTCATCACGGGTGCTTCGGAGGTATTGAAGAGATTGAGAAAATCACATACCAATCAATGAGCACCGCACCAGCGTTCGGACGGACGCGTCTAGACCCAAGCCAAGTTTGTTGCCGGCGCAAGGGGGGGCAGTGCGGTGGTGAGTATGGCGGCGATTTCGGGAGGTTGGCTGGAGGCTTTTGTCCAGAGAGGGACTGTGACCTGGACGGAGTGTCGTCGGCGTTGGTAAGGACGCGAGGAGATTGTTATGCCGGCTCTGCCGAGACGGTTGAGAGACTCGGGAGGACTGGATGAGCATATCTGTGGGACTCAACTCAGGTCAGTGTTGTGCAGATGCCGAATGATAGTGATGAGAAGAGCGGGTGTTGGGTAGGAGTCAGTCTTATCACAGGATAGATGTTCAACATAAGCATTTCTGAGTCAGACTGTCTAAGTCTTGTTTGATCATCATCCAAGGAGGAGTGAGAAGCAGGAGGTCACGTACCGAGTGAAGAGCTCTACAGTTCCCGTTAAAGTATCCTGTTTGCCCTTGAAACCAGCTTTTGCATCGTTGTACCAGCGAGCCGTTGAGAAGACCGTTTTCTGTCCAGTTCAAAGGTGTCGTCGTACAAGCGCAGAAGACCGTGTGCTCAGCAAAGCCGTGAGTCTCGGACAGAGCGATTGTTGGAATCTTATTGGGTGTTGATGGTCAGAAACAGGAGGAGTGCCACATACCATAAGAGCCAATGGATAAGTAGGCGAGCGATGCCTTCGTGGAAGGTTCGTTATCTGTATCATCCTCAGCATCGGGCATGGTACGAGGATCTGCGTGCCGTGTAGACTGTTGTACCGATAGGTAGTTGACTCTGTCGCATACCCGATGTCAGCAATATGTTTGCTCTTGATGAAGTGCGAGAAGACGGTAGAGCAACTGAACCTCTCAGAAAACGGATCGTGGACAGCGACCGAAGTCTCCCAATACCGTCGTATGATATTAGATATATTTGATCATCATGGAAGGAAGGGACAAAGGCATTCTGTACGTACCGTACCGGCCATTGTGCGGCCTCGGAAGTGTAACGCCAGGTACATGTCGGCGATCTTGCCATTTTGAAGTAATTTGGTGGTCTAGGTGCTGTTTTCTGTGTGGCGGGTCTTTGCGTGATCAGCGCCGTCGAGGTACGGCCTGTCGATGTGCGTTGACGGAGGCTCGTTGGTGGTGGCAAAGAAGTGGGCCAGTGGCATGCTTTTGGTTGGAGTGTGGTGAGGTAGCCGGACTGTCGGAGAATATGCTGGTGGTAGTGGGAAGGTCGTTGGCGGTTGTGTGCTTGGATCAAGTTGTGGTCAGCATTTGCTCCCATACTGTTTCGATGGAACGAGAAAAGCTTCGTGTTGAGATCAGTTCCAAATCAATCTAGTTGCCGATCATAAGGCTGGCTGCCTATCCAGCTCAGACGAGTTTCACATTGGTTCTTGGTGTTTTCATCACGTCGTAGGGAATGCAAGTGACTTGTACGTACCGTTCATGACATCCATGCGAAGGAAATGATGGCTACCTTGTCGTACCTGGCGTCAACACTCAAAGAAGATGTCAGCAGTTGCTTGCATGCAGAACGAACAGTGAGTAGACAGAGGGGTGGTTGAGGTCAGAATTGGTCTACTTATTGACGGCTTCATTGCGCCCGCTCAGTACTTTTTTGGTGGAGACTTTGGTTGCATCATAACATAAGGAAAGGTGGCGGAGGTTGGAACTGACCTTCGAGCAAGAAGCAAACAAGTCACTCGCTTCTGCAACCTCGCCGCTGAGCCGGTGGTGGTTTGTAGATTGCGGAGCAAGTTCCAGCAGTTTGTGCTGGGGAGGCGACTGCAGGAATCAGAAGTCAGCAAAGTTCTACCATCAACGGCCGAAGCAAATGGAGTGTTTGAGGGAAGTATCAGACAGTTGTGTTGTCATTCATTGTCGGGCGCGAGCCGCAACGGTATGATGGGATTAACGATTGTTGTGTCATCACGGAAGAGGCAGTGGTGGGCATAAGGGAGGTTGCATACCTTTCTTTCTCTGAGTATGTTGCAAAGCGATCTTACGCGTGTGAGATGGATGTGTGATGTGATGGAGTATGGTGAAGTGTAGTGGAGTAGTGAGGTTGGTGAAGGTTGGAGGTGGCGGATTCTGTGATGGCGAGAAGGTCGAGAAATGTCTGCAGTCATGGCTCGTGGCGTTGATGCAAGGACTGCGGGTTGGGGAGTAGGCGGAAGCCGCGAGGGTCGGTACTTAATTGATCTGTGTTCTTTCAAGAAGTCAGTAGAGCGTAGATGGCCAGGCTGAACGGAGGAGAGTCGTGGTTCCACGGGTGTTCAACGTACAATTGTTGTTATTGTCGAGCTCGCGGATCGATAATGACCTCCTCGACGACGCGACCACTTCTCGGTGATAAGCAATCGTATCTGGTAGACGGTGTATGAACGATCAACAAGACTTCTGTCGAAGTGGAAGAGGAGGCCAGGTGTCGGCAAGAAGAAAAAGGAGTTTGTGATCATGTCAATGTTATATTTTCGTGGTCGTGTGGCGGAAGAGTTGCAGCGTTAGCGTGCTTCGTCGACTAGCTCATACATGATCATACATGACGCTCGACGTCAGTCAAAACAACGACATCTCCAACGTTGAAACACCTCACCGCAACTCATATCGTCGACTGTACCGGCGGCACCTCCAAACTATCGATTAAGAACGACGTAACGACCACCATGCCTGCACCAGTCGGACCCTGGTATAAGACCAACAGAGTAGGCACCAAGACCCAGGTTAACGCGGCCTCACGGCTCCTCCTCGACCTGTCTGTTGAGCGCCAGCTCAACTACCTTCGCCTGATGAGCGAGGTCGCGATGATCAGCAAGTTCAGAGCCATCTTCAACAAGCCTGTAGATGAGAAAAAGTAGCTGTCTGTCGAAGGTACGTGTCTTATCTATTTTCCTGGACCTACGATACCGCACATGATGATGATCACTCCACCAACCGATCAAACATGAGGACTTTTCTTATACAAGATATCTTACTCTGATGCTCATACTTCCACCTGTTTTGAAGAACTATCATTGTCGTCAAACAGGCTAACAGCACTCCCGCTCTAGATGCTGATACGCCTCGAGCTGCAGCGCCGCTTCCCAGAATCAAGAACAGGTATGTCCCCACTACAGGCAGCGATCAGAGCGGCTCCTATTCCTCTTGCTGCGTGAGACGCCTGCTGATACATGCGCTGGCTGCGCAGGCGATCGGACTTTCCCAATTCACTCAAGCGGCGCCAAGACCGGGACATCTCCCGACTCCGAACCCAGCTTCACCATCACCTCGCACCTCCCGACTTACCAACACATCCATGATGCGCTCGAGATGCCGGCGCAAGCACCACCGGCTCGGGCACAGACTATAAAGCAGGCCAAAGCAGCCTTCAAGGACCGCGGCAAGCCTGCACTCTCTGACCGCGAGAAGAAGCAGCTCGAGCGATCCATCGAGCTCGACCGCAGGGCATGGCGCACTCGTGAAACGGAGAAGCGGAAAGCAGAAGCTGCTAAGAAGAAGGCAGAGAAGGATAAGAATGATAGGGAGGACAGGCTGAAGGCTCAACTCGGCAGCCAGAGGAGGTTCGATAAGTTTGGCTACAAGAGCAACCAGATGCATCTCGGCGCTTTCCTGGGCGTCAACCGTACCACCAACACGATGTCAGAGGAGAACACGGAGTCAACTACCGAACCCTCAACCGGCGACAGCTTTGGCGACAGCTTTGGCGACAGCGGACTGGACGACGAGACCTTGCTGGATGCGCTCGAAGATCTGAAGGCAGCTGAGGCAAATACCCCAACCGTCAATATACCAGCGTCGCATACCAATACCAACGCAGACGAGATGATGGACGCGCCTGACTCGAAGACTGCACCACAAAATCACCAATGCACGTCCAAGCGAGAAGACTTGGTGTTCTTTTTCGACGAGCTAGGCACCAGCACGCAGATTGCCAGAGAGTTGACAGTAGACGAATCTGCTGTAGAAGCAGCACAACATAGCGCCGCCATTAAAGCTCTATCGTTCTCTTCTGGCGACTTCGACCTTACGATGGAAGACATCGAGGAGATGGAGGCTGCAGCAGTCTCAAGCAAAGCCGCCATTGATCGACAACTTATGCCACCACCTCGACTGCCCATCAAACCTCCAAAACCACGAGCACCGACGACTACTGGCCAAGACATCACTCTGCAAGACTTAGAGGACTTGGCCGACCACGACATTCAGCTCACGCAAGCCATGCCAGGTTGAGCGGAGGTATTTCGCCACGCTCATCATTTTGGACATCTCCCACGCTCAGCAGCGAGTGGCATCAATCAGCGCCCATATGCGGTAGCTCAGCTTTGCACTAACTACCAGCCATTTCGATTGAGCTTTGGACACCAGACAAACTTCATTGTTGTGAAAGTTCCAGATCCGGCACAAATGGGTACCACATCTGCAGACGAACAAAGCAGTCTAGGCATAAATCGACACCTCGAGCCGAGCGAAATCACCCTTGCTTATCTTACCCTCAGCACCGACTATCATGGCATCGACTACCAAGAACGAGTACAACGACCTCATCCGCATCCCTCCTTCCACCCATCCATCCCCGGGCCGAACTTTCATTGAGGCAGCCGCACCTACTCACATCATGCAAATCTGTCGCGAACATACATTCGCTCAAGGTCGTATACTTTACGAAGTCTACGATGCTGACGATGCCAGAGTCCTTGGCTATCTGGTGCCTAACACCGTCTCACGACTCGCGACGACGTACAAGCATGGCATCAATCTTGCAAGCTGGAACAAGGTTGACCTCGACCAACTACTGAAGCTCAGACTTGCTCATTGGGAATTGATGCAGAAGTTTCCGCGCCTACCCGATATTGCCGCAAAGGCGATCTCCGAGAAGGCCGCGGCGCAAGGCTGGAAAGGTGACAAAAATGTCCTCGAGACCAAGCTGGTCGATTACGCTCTGCACGAATGGACGAGCTACGATTTCAGACTCGAACAAGCACCGAACGCCGGTCCCTCGAAGACCAAGGAAGTGGCTGAGCACGTGAAACCACGTCTACGAGAAGTGTTACGGTCCTGGCTACCGCTGCACACAGCACAGCGAGATGTGTTCCTTCTTTATCGACGCCACGAGCTCGTCGATGCAGAACTTCAGGAAGTGATTGGAGGAAGCAAGCTCGACATGCCACCGAGCATCGGCCTGCAGAACTATGGCGGCTCGGAGACGGTGGCGAACATCACTCTGCGTCCGGATGATTTCCATTGACACTGAACCCGTTGTTGATGTTGCTACTTCCTTCCCGCTCTGGTGGCTGGAGGTGGGCAGTATCTAGCACGCTGCAGGAGCGTGAATGGTCTTGCCGTACTTGATACCAAAGTCCTTCAATGCTCAATCTATTGGAATCATCAATCACTTCTATTCGTGCCTCAATCTCTACCAATCTACTCATACACATCAAGAATCCAAGCGCAAAACACTAACAAACGAAACACCCGCCAGGGCAGTCATCCCAATCTACGCCCCCTTCCAAAGATTCGCTTTCTGCGGCCCCTCATTACTCTTAACATTCCCCCCCTTACAATTCTTATACTCAACCTTCGGCTGCTTCTTAAAGAAATCATCGTACTTCGTATCCATAGCCTCCTCAACATTATTCACCGTATCCTTCGGGAAAATCTGATCCCAAGGTTTCCGACACTGATCCGTCTTGCACCCTTTGAGCACCAACAACAGCGTATCTAGCCGAGCCGTCAGCTGCGGGAGCGGGCGCTTGAAATATTTGGGTGCTGATGGGAGTGCCTTCGGCAGAAGCAGGTTGCTCATTTGGGAGTAGTCCGATTTCATGTCGTAAAACTCTTTGCTGCCGTCGCACCAGACGGAGTAGAGGGCGGAGAAGTCGGTGCTGTCGTCCCAGATGCGGAGGGCTTTGTACGTGTTATTGAAGTACAACTGCCCAGACTCCTCCCCACGATAACCGTTTGGCGCAAAACCGCCATCCCAGAACTCGATCTGGACGTGCTCGTTCTTACGCTGGGCCTTGATGGCAGGTGCGGTATAAGCGATAGGTGCGCCGTCGAAGTCTGCTCGGAGTGGGACGCCGAGCATTTGCAGGATCGTGGGGGCCATGTCGGTGTGGTGGTTCGCGAGGGTGTTGACGAGGCCTTTCGGGACGTCGGGGCCGCGGATGAGGAGCGGGATGTTGATGTCTTCTTCGTAGGGGCAGCGTTTACCCGGTTTGAGGCGGTGGTTGCCGATGTGGAAGCCGTTGTCTGAGGTGTAGATTATGTACCTGGTGTGGGGATTAGCAAACGTCTCGCACTTTTGATCGAGCTTGGAAGGGTATCAGAGCACCGCGCGGTGCGAGATGCTGTCTCCGAGAGCCCGGCCAACCAGAATTTGACTTACGTATTGTCTAGGATGTCGTACTGCTTAAGCTTAGCGATGATATCGGCGACAACTTCGTCAATCCCGGCGAGATTCTGCAGGCGGCCGACGTGGACTTGATCTCCGCTTTTGACGTCCGCGGCACTGAGCTTTGGGAGGCCGCGAATCCAGGAGTTGCCACTCGGCGTGTCGGGATTGAAGTTGGATCGGCGAGGCGAGACCTGGTTCAAGAACTTGCCCTTCTGACTCGGCGGAGGAGGTGGAGCGCCGCTTCCCTCGGCAAGACCCAGGTGCGGTGCCACCGTAGCGACCATCATGAAGAACTGGTCCTTGCTCTTTCCGAGATCGTCCAGCCAGTTGAGAAGCTTCTCCGCTGTAACGTGGGTCGTATGGACGCCCGGAAACGCCTTCAGGTTGCTTGTGTAGCCGTTTGTCCAGTGGCTGTGGTAGTAATTGTACGTCCACGGATCGATCAGGAAACAGCTATCTGTCCACCCCTTCGGATGCGCAGGCTTCTCGAAGTTGTTGTTGCTGTAGCCGTTCATCAGCTTCCCAGCATAGTATGTCTTGATGCCAGCATTCTTGATCCAGACAGGTAGCCAGTTGTCGTTGAGACCCTCAGACATGAACTTCGCCCACCCGCCATAAGGCGGTGTGAGTGTTGTCACGTTGGTGTTGTGAGCAGCTCGGCCGGTCAGGAAGTTGACTCGAGACGGACAGCACCAAGCTACCGTGCAATAATGCTTGTTGTATGTGACGCCCTGCTTGTCAATCTGATTTACGACGTTCGGCTGGACGGAGAGCGAGTCGAGGAGCGAGTCCTGATCATCTGCCATGATGACGATCACATTTGGATTCTTGGAGGTGGCCGCGAGAGCGGCCGCGGCCAGGGCCAGGAAGGGTAGTGATCGCATTGGATGACTCGTTGTACTCTATCGTAGTTGAGATTGTATGTTGAGGTGAGCGAACGATCGAGCTGGCGCAGAGATTCGAGAGAGCGGATTTGCTTGTTGGTAGGCAGGCGTATGAGACTCCACGACAAAAGAGTGTCGTCACCCGACATGGTGGCAACATACAATGCCTTCTTTGTCCCAGCAACAACCCGGACTTGGCCATGTGGCGTCTGGCATTCACTCTGCCCAGCCGTGTAAGCCGTGTATCATCGCCTTGCCGGCCAGCGAAGCAGACCACGGGTTATGAACGCAGCTTGGAGCTGTCTCTGGACTTCAGACTTCGTTCGATACCCTCGAGCTCGCATCGTCGAAAGTCTTGTAATCGCTTCTTTCGAGGGACCGGAAGGATGTCGTCCAATATTACAATGGCCGAAGGAGGAATGTGCGCTCGCGGGCGCATTCCAGCGACTCTTCTCCAGGACTTGGCGAAGAAGGATGACCGAGCCTTCGCAGATCGTTTTCTGTCAGCTTCGTCTGGATTAAGCGACTGGGCGGTCGTTGTGGTGTCTGTTCCATTTCCAGATAGGACGACGACCAATATACGTGACGGTCGGCCCGGAAGATTGACGGTGATCAATCTGCGTCGAGATCTGTTACTCCAGTGGCGAAAGGTCTACAAAACAGTGATCGTGTGCCTTCTCTGGCCATATCAGGAGTTCTTTTCGCAGCAGCAGGTAAGTCAGGTTTCCAGTCGCACGCCTCACCCACGGGAGCTCCGTCCTGCCACTTGTCAACAGATCCATACATAACCTACGAACCCGCCCCAGGCGTATCCCCCACCCTAAAAATATACTTCACTGCACTCGCCCTCCCCTCCTTCAACCCCTCCAGACCTTTCTGCACGCCCTCCAAGCCTCCCTCCACAATCTCCTGCGGCTGCGCCTTAAACCAACCCACTGCCATGCCCTTACCGATATACCGGAAGTACACATACCCAAACTCCCTCAAATCGTCCGGTTTCCCATGCACATCCCCAACTCGCGTAATAGTCTTCTCAATAGAATCAGGAATATCATCGTACTTCTTTCCCGGCAGCACAAAAGTAATGCGTCCCGTCTGATGGTCGAGTACTTGCGCGATATTCTGGTAACTGCCCTTCTCACTCACAGCGTCAAATGCATATTCCAACTTCTTGTCGCCCAACGCCTCCCTTAACCCAGCTACTACTTTATCGTTTTCTTGCCGGTAGTCAACAATCGTATCGCCTTTGCTTTGGTCGAGCAAGGGTTCGATGTGCGCAGCCGCCCGCCCAGCGACGCAGATGAGGGGATGGATGTTGGATTTGAGAGCGAATTGGAGGGCGTAGTAGCCGACGGCTGAGCTGGCGCCGTAGATTATGAGGGGCATTGGGGTAGAGGTGGGTAGGAAGGGCGGTGGGAGGCGGAGTTTGGCGTAGAGGGCGCAGGCGGCTGTCATGGCTGCTAGGGGGATGGCTGCACCTTCTAGTGATGGGGAAGAGGGTCAGTCACCAATGGTGGAGAGGAGGGGAGGGAGGGGGTGCCGGCGTACCTTCAAAGCTGCAGTTCGGCGGCAGAGGAAAGGTGGTATGCTCCCAGCTCAAAGCGTACTCGGCGTACGAACCACCTGGAGACATCATCTCATGGAACGCCATAACGCGGTCGCCGGGCTTGAACACGTAGACCTTCTCGCCCACCGAATGAACAACTCCGCTGATATCGTCCCCCTGATTGACTGGTGGCTTATCTCGCATCCCCTCTGGACGTTTCCTGTTAGCCATATCGTTAGTCTCGAGCTACTGATCTGGGAGTAGTACGAGCAACTTTCCAGTCCTTAGGGTTGCTGCCGCTGAACACGACTTTGGTGACGATCTGATGCGGGCCTGGAGTCGGTATTGGAGAATCGATTATAGTGACCTTGGGGCCTCTGGCGACTACTGCTTCCTTCATTGTAGACGCGGTTCGGGCTTGGGTGAGCTGGGTGGTTAGGTTGGAGAGTCTGCGGGTTGCTGAGGAGAGGAGGGAGGTCATGGCAGGGGAAGACGATGCGTATAGGATTGGGATTCGTGTAATAGAGCTCGATGTTCGCCTACCGTTGTTAATGGGAAGATGAGACGCACCTTGGATGGAGATGTAGTTGATGAGGTTCCTTCCACTGCCGAAGCTCGAGATGGGCCGTCACTTCTCTGCCGAGGTCGCTACTGGGTTGTCACAACAGGTGTCATGATGTGGAATACTGTCCAAGTAGAAGAGATATATTGATCGCGAGAGTATATCGGCCTGGCACATGTCATCGGCAAGCACATCAACTTTGGACCAGAAACGAGAAGTGTGAAGAGAACAGAAGCCATTCATCTCAAAGCCGTAACCACACCTATGCATGCTCGCTATACGCTGTCATACTTCCCACCCATCCCAATGCTCAAAGCGCCAACCCATTGCATCTACCCAACCCAGCCGCGGAGCCAATATCCCCCACAGTTCATCCCATACGAAATACATCCGCCAGGCCGCGGAACTCTCACCGCCACACCCCCTTAGCCCCAGCCCCTCTCTGCGCACTCCCCGGCACAACAGAACTCTGCCTCACATGCCCCCTACTCCCA